>Ga0207433_10004808_pt1 | contig 24547 bp, 19 predicted proteins | sample YelNatPaOPGAMG01_FD_187559 | JGI IMG/M metagenome (GOLD analysis project Ga0207433, IMG submission 187559) | Hot spring thermophilic microbial communities from Obsidian Pool, Yellowstone National Park, USA - OP-RAMG-01 (SPAdes) (version 3) | ecosystem: Environmental > Aquatic > Thermal springs... | reverse complement strand
ACTTTTTTGGGCTTTTGGGGAGAATGATTTTTTCTCTTCAAAGAACGGGGATTATTTTTTTGATTTTGTTTTTTCTTTTGTTGTTTAGGAGACATATCTTTTATTTTGAGCAAGGTGTTTTAATTTGAATTTTTCAATTTTTGCTTTTTGTTTTTTCTTGTTATTATTTTATTAATAAATGTTTTAAAATACTACTGGTTTGTTTTTTGTTAAAAAATTTATTTTTTCTGCCAATTCGTTCTTTTTTTGCAAATCTCCTTCTCGTTCAGCGGTTTTGAGCTGTTCGCTATAGTGTTTAAGCTCCTGCTGCCACACCAAAAAACGCAAATTTTGCAAACACAAATTCATTTCCTGTGATACATCTGCGGTTTCTTCCATTTCCGCGCCAAACAGGCAATCGCACAAAATTGTTTTTGTTTGCTCATCTTGCGCTAAATCTAAAATTTCTTTTTCCAAAGATGGCGCGATAGAATAATTTTTTTCCTTGAGCAAATTAAAAACGGACTGTAAGGCGGGAGAAAAAAGATAAAAATCTTTTTCGCTAATGTTTTGCAAGCAAGAGGGTTGTTTAAAAATAAGAGTAAGAATTTTTTCTTGCAAAAGATCAAAACGGTTTTTTTGTTTTGACAAAGCAGACAATGCCTCAGCGGTCTGCCCAGAATTGTTCGCTTGCCCCTGATGGTCTGCATAATGATGCGTATGATTATCAACCAAAGAAATTTTATTCCATTCTTCCAATATTGCTTGAGGGGACACATTAAGCCTTTGGGCCAAAACATCTAACCAATGCGATTGCACAATGCGATTGGATATTTTTTTAATATAGGGCAACAAAAACATAGCGATTTCTTTTTTCCCTTGGGCGCTCTGGCAATCAAATTTAGAAAATGCTTCATCAAAATAAAAAGCAATGATATCTTTCGCCTGCCCCACAAAACTATGCCACGCAGAAACGTTTTCGCTAATAATATCAGCGGGGTCCTTGTCGTTTGGTGTTAAAATAATTTTTATATTAAAATCCTCTTTTTGCGCTAAATCAATGCCTCTCATTGTAGCTAAACTCCCTGCTGTGTCTCTATCAAAAGCAAGATAAAGATTAACAGTATGGCGTTTAATTATCTGCAATTGAGCAGCCGTGAGCGCTGTGCCGCTGGCTGACACAGTATTGGTAAATCCTGCCTGATGCGATAAAATCACATCCATATAACCTTCTGTTAAAATACAAAAATCTTTCTGATGTATAGCGGTTTTTGCCAAATGCATTCCATACAAAACCCTCCCTTTATCATATAAAACAGTAGCAGGAGTATTAATGTATTTGGGCGACTGATCATCATTTTGCGCTTTTGTTGTGTTAACGTCAAGAGGCGCAAAATCAATTTTTCTGGCGCCAAAACCAATCACCTCGCCATTATGATTAAAAACAGGAAAAACAATCCTATGTCTAAACCTATCATAAAAATTTTTATTTTGCTCTTGTTGCACAGCCAAGCCGCATTTGAGAATATCATTTTTTTGATACCCTCTGCTTATTAAAAAATCAGAAAGCGCTCGCCACTGGGCGGGCGCATATCCCAAGCGCCACTGTTTTATGGTTTGCTCGCTTAAACCGCGTTTTTGCAAATACTGCTGGCAGTGTTTGCCCCACGCAGTGCTTTGCAATTGTTTTTCAAAAAATCGTGTGGCTAATTCACAAATTTCCAAAAGAAGGGTTCTTTCGCTACGCAAATGGGGCTGGTATTGGGGCAAAGCAATGCCTGCTTTATTTGCTAATAATTTAAGGGCTTCGGGAAACTCAATGCCTTCCATTTTCATTACAAAATCAAAAACAGAACCGCTTGCCCCGCAGCCAAAGCATTTAAACATCTGGCGAGCAGGCGAAACAAAAAAAGAAGGTTTTTTTTCCTGATGAAAGGGGCAGGGCGCGCGAAAATTAATGCCTGTTTTTTCCAGTTTTAAATACGAAGAAATCACTTCCACAATATCCAAACGGTCTTTGATTTGTTGAATAATAGCATCAGGCATATTAAATGATATTAGCAAATTGAAAAAGGAGGTGAGAAAAATGACGGAAAAAAGCTTACAATGGCGGGGAATGAAAATCCAAAGATGGGAGACAATAAGCGCAAAAAATATCATCGAAACCCCAGATCAAATCTGTGCGGTTTTAGAAAGTATTGGCCTGCCGGTAAGGGTTTATTTTGATCATATTCTTCAACCGGAACTGGCAGGTATTCTTGCGGGCATTATTAAGAAAAATAATGAAAAGGTAATAATTAAAATCCAACTTCTAAAAACAATGAGGAGAAGCGCAAATGAATACCGCCAGATTATTATGGGTAATAATGTACAATTGGAAATCCCAGTACTGGATTAATCATCATAGGGTTTAAACTTACTTTTTTCTCTTCATTAAGTTTAAACCCTTTTTAATGAGTAATTTTTCTACTCTTATTTTAACCACCTTATTTACAAAAGCAAGATATTAAATAAAAATATTTTCTTTAACAAGAAGCCGAAGTTTGTTCTGATTCGGTTTTTAATAAAAGAGAAAAAGCAAAAAGCACTAAAATGCCTGCTAAATAAAAAGGCAAGTATGTTTTAACCTGAAACAAACCGCCAGCGCATAAAGCGCCCACCGCACTGGCAAGAGCATTCAAAGAAGTAAGCGAACCCAATAATTCTCCTTTTTTCTGATGATCAGCCCTGCCTGCCATCACGCTGGTAATAATTGCCCTCAAAGCAGTAAAACAAAAAACTGCCATTGTTAATCCTATTAAAAACCAAAAAAAGTGCGCCCGGCTCACAATAAACAATCCTGCGCTCAAACCTAAAAACAACCAAAACTGCAGATCCATTTCTGAAAAATATCTTAACCAAAATGATTTTAAAAAAGCGGCTTGATTAATAATCACAAAAAGACCCACGCCAGCCATTAATATTCCTGCCTGCCAGGCATTAAACGTAAAAACTTCTTTCAGATACAATGATAAAACGGGTAAAGCAGTGTTCACTGCCAAGCAAAACAAAATCCATATTATAAAATAAAATTTTAGCTTTTGGTTGCGAAAAATCTTTTGAAAGTAAGCAATAGGGTGTTGATAGGTCACTTTTATTTTTGTTTTGCCATTTGTTTCGGGCACCAGCAATAAGACCAAAAAACCGTTAAACAAAGCTAAAAAACCTACTACCCAAAAAGGAAAAGAAGGAGACACCAAGCTCAAAAGGGCTGCCAATGCCGGGCCCAAAATAAGCCCTATACCAAAAGCGGCATTTGTTAAATTAAGGTTATGCGTTCTTTCTTTATTATCTTTGGTAATATCAACCACATAACTTTGCGCGGTAGAATAATTGCCCGCCGCCATACCATCAATAATTCTGCCTAAAAAAAGCAAAAACAAATATTTCCCCCAGGCAAAAATCAGCCAACCCACAGCAGTACTGAAAATACTGATAATCAAAATGGGTCTGCGCCCGTATTTATCAGATAAAACCCCTAGCAAAGGAGCGCTTAAAAAACAAAACAAAGAATAAACCGCAAACAATGACGTGAGAACAATGGGCAAAGAACTAAATCTTTGCACATAAAAAGGCAAAAGGGGCAACACAATGCCGTCTCCCAATCCTTCCAGTAAAACCGTAAAGAGAATAATAATTTTTTGCCTGGAAAGCATAAAACTCTAAAAAATTCTCTCAAATGCTAATTTTTATTTTTAGCATTAAGGCGCAGAAAAAAACGGACATAAAAAAAAGCAATATGTAAAAAATCCGGCAAGAGAAAAAATAGAAGTTTAACAAGCGCGCTTATTGTCCATTTTCCCATTACCGGCTGCGTTTGACATTGCTGAATTGCCAAACGCAAGTCTTCACTATTTTTGCCTGCAAACAAAGTGTAAGCCCTACCAATAGCTTCAGGAATATGAGCGTCACTGGAACCAGTTTCTGCTTTATGGAGAAATTTTTTATTAAAATGTTTGGCTCTAAAATTTTCCTGAGATAAAGTGGGCGTGGCATTAATTACTTCAATAGCATCAAACTTTTTTCCCTCTTTTAATAAAACCTCCAAGCCAATGCCGTCCATTAAAGCTAAATCAGGCGGTCTGCTTAATTTCATTTTTTGAAAAGGATGAGCCGCAATTGCTAAACCGCCCTGCTCGTGAATTTTTTCTATGGTTTGAGCCACACTTAAACCAGCAGGAATAGATTCTTTGAGAAAAATCCCTAAAATATGTCCTTCTTTAGCAGAAATCTCTTCACCCAAAATAACTTCAAAGCGATAATCTCCCCTTTCCCATTCTGCTTTGACCTTTAAAGCGTTTTCCAAAGAATTATGGTCGGTAATAGCAATGACATCCAAATCCGTATTGTTTTGCACATAACGCAATAGTTCTTCGGGAGCGCTTTTGGCTAAATGAATATGCAAATCCGCTTTTCCCGTTTTATTTTTCTTACGCTGCATAGAAATTATTATTTGCAAAGCCATCCAGTTTTGCTTGTGTGGTTTTTTTCATTTTATTATAATACACACGAACAAAATCTGTAACTGCTATTGGTTATCTGCAAGATAAAATTTGACAGTTAGTTTTAAAGCAATTTTTGTATTTTTTCTTTTGACCTCGGGTTGATTTTGAAGCATAATTTTTTAATCATTTTGATTCTTGTTGTTTTTCAAAATAAATAGAAAGTTATTCTTGTTTAAGATTCCATTGAGCAAAGACAAAGAATAATTCGTTATCTTTTCTTCAATTAAAATGATTTTTCTTTGTTCATAGAATTTTGCAGATGAGAATTAATTTAGTAAAGTCGACTAACTATAATCTACTAATACTCTGAATAAAAATCAATCCAGGGTGCTTTCATTGCATTTGGCTAATAGTCATTACAGGTTAATAAAATCAAGGATTTGGATAAATTTTGTTGGCAAGATGAGGATATTTTTCTCTTAATTCATTTCTCTCAGCTGAGGTGAGCCTGCTAAGATTAAGGCCTCCACCAATTTTTTCAGGTAATTTTAGGCTTTCAGATGAGGTGAGACTGTGAAGATTAAGATATCCACCAATTTTTTCAGGTAATTTTAGGCCTTCAGCTGAGGTGAGCCTGTTAAGATTAAGATCTCCACCAATTTTTTCAGGTAATTTTAGGCCTTCAGCTGAGGTGAGACTTTCAAGATAAAGACCTCCACCAATCTCTTCAGGTAATTTTAGGCCTTCAGCTGAGCCGAGACTGTAAAGATAAAGGCCTCTACCAATTTTTTCAGGTAATTTTAGGCCTTCAGCTGAGGTGAGCCTGTTAAGATTAAGATCTCCACCAATTTTTTCAGGTAATTTTAGGCCTTCAGCTGAGGTGAGACTGTGAAGATCAAGATCTCCACCAATCTCTTCGGGTAATTTTAGGCCTTCAGCTGAGGTGAGACTGTAAAGATAAAGGCCTCCACCAATCTCTTCAGGTAATTTTAGGCCTTCAGCTGAGGTGAGCCTGTTAAGATTAAGATCTCCACCAATTTTTTCAGGTAATTTTAGGCCTTCAGCTGAGGTGAGACTGTAAAGATAAAGGCCTCCACCAATTTTTTCAGGTAATTTTAGGCCTTCAGCTGAGGTGAGACTGCTAAGATAAAGGCCTCTACCAATTTTTTCAGGTAATTTTAGGCCTTCAGCTGAGGTGAGACTGTTAAGATTAAGATCTCCACCAATTTTTTCAGGTAATTTTAGGCCTTCAGCTGAGGTGAGACTGTGAAGATCAAGATATCCACCAATCTCTTCGGGTAATTTTAGGCCTTCAGCTGAGGTGAGACCGCTAAGAAAAAGATCTCCACCAATCTCTTCGGGTAATTTTAGGCCTTCAGCTGAGGTGAGACTGCGAAGATCAAGATATCCACCAATTTTTTCGGGTAATTTTAGGCCTTCAGCTGAGGTGAGACTGCGAAGATCAAGAGATTTACCAATTTTTTCAGGTAATTTCAGTCCTTCAGCTGAGGTAAGACTGTAAAGATAAAGATTTCCACCAATTTTTTCGGGTAATTTTAGGCCTTCCGCTGAGGTGAGACCGCTAAGAAAAAGATCTCCACCAATTTTTTCGGGTAATTTTAGGCCTTCCGCTGAGGTGAGACCGCTAAGATCAAGACTTCCATAATGAAATTTAACATCTCCTTTTAAAGCCTCTTTTATTGTTAAACTGATTTGATCCTCTCGGCAATCAAAAAATTTTGCTAAATCTTTCTTGATATTTCTTTTTTTAATAATCTCTTCAATTCTTGAATCTTTTTGATAGCCAAAACCTTCAATGTCTTCATCAATCTCATAAATAAATCTTAAATCTTGGTTGGTTAGTTCTTCTCCCTGGCAATGTTTTAAATAAATCTCAGCCAGTTTTTTCATTTGTTCTGTTCTTTTTTGCCATTTTTCCCCACCTGGCATTTCTTTGAGTTTTTCTTCAATAACTGGGGCAATGTATTGATCAAGGTTTTGGTTCTTGGCAATGCCTCTCACCTCTGAAATTTGAGAACCATCAGTAACAATGGCACATCTGGGAATAGAGGGTTTGCCATCTTTGTCTTCAGAAAAGAAAATGAAAATATCGGAACGGGACAAATAGCTTTCTGCTGTGGCTTTCCCGGCAATACACCAACCAGTATTGTATCCCTGAATGGCTTTCACCAATTCTTCTGGGTCAGAGTGCTTTTTGAAAACCCTCCATTCGCCTTGAGTAATCGGTAATCTTTCTTCTGGTAGTAAAAGAGATTTAGTATACTCTAAAGCAAAAGAGTACAGTTTGTTGAAATTTTCGCTTTCTAAAATTTTTTGAAATGCTTCTTTTTTTTCTTCTGGTAAAATAAGGGCCGATGGCTCTTTCAAATATTTTCTTTTAATTTCATCCAACACAATGGAGAGCGCTTGGGAATTTAATTCTGGAAAAGGAGCAACGGTTTTTTCTGTTCTTTTGGTGAATTCTTTTCTTTCTCGATCGTAGGCCCCTAATTTCAACATCTCAGCAAAAGCCCAATATCTAAAAGTTTCAGGATAGTTTTCTGCTTCACTTGCGGTTAAATAATTAAGCCAAAGATCCAAACTTTTTTTCTGGTCTTCAATAATTTGATTGACTAAACGCTCTTTTTCTTCTTTTGGTATTTGATATTTATTAAATTTTTGTCCTGTTTCTTTTTCAAACTGATCAATGACTGATTGTTCTATTTCCGGATTTTTGAGTTGCTCTCGGGTATAACCTTTTTGTTCAGCAAAATTACCCAATAAAACATTTTTGAAATAGTCTTCAGTGATATCTGCTGGTTTAATGATGAATCGTTGATAAAGTGAGATTTTCTCAAAAAGCTCTCTTTTTTTTGCAAGAACGTTTTTGATTCTTTCTAAATAAAATGGGATTTTTTCAGCGGGTTTGCTTGCTCCTTTTCCTTTGGCTGATTCGGCTGATTTTTTGGCTGATTTTTCAACGGCATTTCGAAACTCTTCTTTTTCCCAATATTGTTTCTTTAAAAATTCTCCAAACTTTTCTGGCATATTTTTGTGTAGCACTCTCCAACCAATTCGCTAACGAAAAATTTAGAATTGATTGTTAATTTTCCATCAACTGCTCCAATATAAATCAGTTGATGGTTTTTGACCTTTTGAATGCTCTTTTTAAGAATCTTCTAAGGATGTTAACTTTCATTTTGCATAGAGCCGCTACTTATTAGTATAGCATTGAAAAAAATTTATGTCTACGATAAATGTTATTTGCCTGCCCTACTCTGTTTTAAAAAAATCCTGTTCTTCTCAATGTGAGCAAGAACAGGATTTTTTTAAAATTATTCGCAGCATTAAATGCTTTTTATTTGCGTTTTTTGATGAGGCTTTGAAAACGGCTTTTTGCTCTAAAATCGTCTATCTCGTTTTTTCTCAAAACCAACCATCTATCAAAACCTATTAAAGGAGATTTGAAAATAAATAAAAGCAAACCAGCTAAGCCCAAAGGCAACAAAAGAGATTGAAAAAGGCTATTCATAAAGCCGGTGTTCACTTCCGTTGCCGCCCCAGCCACTGCGCTTTTTGCCACCACCACTTTTGCTGTATCAGAAATAGCCAAACCAGTATTATACACCAAAACCGAGTTAATTAAATTGTTTGTGCCGAAGTTAAAAAATTCTTTTTCTCTCACCTTGGCGCGATAAGTAATAGTTTTTGTAACGCCACTGGGAATATCGCCCAGCAAAAACCCTTCCAAAATATTTTGATTATTAGAAACCCCATCAACAGTTACATTGCCAAGATAAATCAAGCCGGAAGGCAAAACATCCTTCACATAAACAGCAGGAGCGCTTACCTGACCAGAAGAAACAATCACTATTTTATAGATTATTTCGTCGCCAAAATCAGCAGTCACAGCGTCTTCAAAACCAGTGCCCTTGGTAATGTTTTGAACAGTTTTTTGCACACTCAGAGTGTATTGCCCAGAAGGTGAAGGGGTGGGCTGATTAGCCTGACCCACTGTAATCACTGCTGTGGCTTCTGCTGATAAACCTAAACGTTCTGCTCTGGCTTTGGCTGTATACACACCTGCTGTGGGATAATTGCATAAATTATCAGCCGTATAAGAACCTGACGGCCCCTGATAAACACTAACTTGTTTTTCCCAGGAACCATTATTTTCGCAGTCTAACCAATAGCGCACATCACCCGCTTCTTTACCTGCCACGGTTACTTTTAAATCAACATTATTTAAAGGAGCAGGTCCCGAATAAGGAATGGCTTCCAAAGAAATACTGAAATCATTGCTGGAGCAAAGAGTAGTAAAAGTGCGGTCTATACCATAAACCACGCCATTGCCGTTGTCTGCTGCAGCGCGATAATGGTAAAGAGTGCAAGATTGCAAATTAGATAACGTAGCCTGAAATGTGCCGATTCTGTTCATTGTTTGAGAATTAGTTTTAGAACCATAAGTAGTGGTTAAACCATATTCAAACCATACATTAGCAGAATCTTTTGCTCCTAAATTACTTAGTTCTCCACTCACCACAGCCGAGTTCAAAGTAATGTCAGCAGAAGGATGGGTAATCACGGATGCTGTCTCAGCGTTTGCGGGCAAAGAAATAAAAGAAAAAACACAAACGCAAAAGCACAAAATGGCACAACTTAATTTTTTAGAAAAAGTGTTTGTTTTCATATCTTTATAATTTTTTATAAAATTTATTGCATTAATTGAGCTCGCACAACAATCCTTTGCAAATTGTGGCCCGGCGGCCAACAACTTATTAATAATAGCATATTTTTTTCAAAAGTCAAGTAGGGGCTGATGTCTTGGCCCTTTTTGACAAAAAAAGTATTGGTGGTTGCGTACTTATATTTTTTGCCCTGAAAATTAATAAATATCTCGTCGCTGGGTTTTAAATTTTGCAGGTTATTAAAAACAGAATCATAATGTATTTTAGGCCAGTTAGGAGGAGCGGAATGGCCTAAAACAATAGTGGTGCCATTGGAGCCTGGCAATGCCGAATCAGGATAATGTAAAACCCCTAAACTTAAAAGCTTATTAAAGGTTTTTTGACTGCGAGATTGGGTAAATAAAATAGGTGCTTGCACGCCAATTTTAGGTATGGAAAGATAATTTTGAACATTTTTGTTTGGTACGGTATTTACCCCAGAACCCTGCATAACAGGCTTGTTTTGCTCAACAACAAAAGCAGTGGCACTTGAGGAGGCATTTGGCAGCGAAGAAGTGGTAAAAGAAGAAGCAGTAAAAAGAGGCTGGGTAATATTAATAGAAAGGTCATACTGGCCTAAAATTTTTCTTGCCAAATACGCTAAATTTTCTCTTATTGTTTGGTAATGAAAAAACCAGGAGACATAGCCCCAGTTAAAAATTACAAGCAAAATCAAAGAAAATAATATAAAATATTTTAACAATATTTTATTCATAACATTAAAAAATAAGAGAGGTGGGCTGCACCAAAAACGCAATTTCTTTAGGCCCTATGCTCAACAATAAAATCAAGGCAAAACAAATAAGAACGGATTTGGCAATTAAATCATAATGTTGCACAAAAATTTTAATAACAATATTTAAAATTAAAGCCATCACATTAAGCACCAGAAAAACAAAAACAATCTTTTGGGTTAAATCGTTATAATTATTAGCAAAAAATTTTACAATGTTAGCCCAAAATCCTTTTGCTGCTAGGGGGGGTGGTGTCTCACTGCTCACAGTGGTAGTGGAAATAAAAGTAAAATCAGGCATACTTAACTCAGCAAAAGAACTTGTAGAATCCCCAGCCACCACTGCGCTTGCTGTGGTGGGAAAATTCCAGGTTAAATTAGCGGTTGCCTGAGAAAAGAGCGTGGTAGTGCCAACCCCGGAAAGATTAGGGATTACAGGAGGAGACAAATCCTTGTGCGCAGACGAAGAAGAATTATTAGTAAAAGTAGAAGGTTTGTTGGAAAGCACAGAGGGCTTATTGGAAGACGGAACAAAAGGTTTGTTAGAAGTAGGGACAGAAGATTTATCAGATATAGTCACAGAAGGATTAGAAGCAACAGTTGGCTTTGGGAATGCAATAGGTTTTGTTTTTGGAGTGCCAAAAAGTTGAACAACAATGGTTGTGGGAGCGCCCTGAAAACTTCCCTTCACCACCCCAATGCCGATTTCTTCATATTTTCCATTTAATAAATTAGCGCGGTGCGAAGGCGAATTATTCCACGCCTCATGTAATGCTTTAGAATCGATAAAACCAATGCCCAAATTTTCGCCCGCAAACTTGTAATCATAGCCTACCTTCTTAAACCAATACCACGGCGTAATACCTGTGGGGCTAATATGAGCAAAATATCCCTTTTGCAACATATCATTGGCTTTCAGCAGAGCGGCTTGATTCAATAAAATGTTTTCTTTTAAAGTGCCGATTTGAAAATATTTCCTTTCCTCATTTACACTTTCAATTAAAATACTTTTGGCAATATCGGCAAAAAAATTAGCATGAAAAAGTTGTGTAAAAAAGAAAAAGGTACTCAAGCGCAATAAACACGCTAATATCAAAATGTAAATAAAATATTTTCCTTCTAAAATTTTAGGCCGGTAGTTATTATAATTGCCGGGAATAAAAAACTTCTTCAACCAAAAACCCCAGCCTTTAAAGCCTTGGAGGATTTTTGTTATTTTTTCCATTATTTGCAAAATCAAAAGCAAAGCAATTAGTTTGTTTTTTTTATCTGCTTCTTACCACCACCTCTATACATCTGGGGTTGGTGTAAGAAACATCGCGTTGCCCATTGAGATCTCTTCCTATAATTTTACCACAATATAGATATCTATTGGGAACATATTCTACTACGTGCCATATTTTAGTGCCCCCTGTGCCGGATAATGATTGACTATGCCAACTATTTTGATAGTAAACCTGAATTTCGTTAATACCATCTTCATCTGCTCCAAAAATGCTAATAGTAAAGGGCTCTCCTGTATAAACAATGTTTTGAGAAACCCAAATACTCCCCTGGCCTTCGTGATTGGCATAAGGCGCTAATTGGTCGGAAACATTTACAGAACAGGAAGCTGTTTTTGTTTGTCCGCCCGCTGTTACAGTTAAATAAGCATTATATGTGCCTTTGTTAAAAAAGGTGCGCGAAACAGTTTGCTCAGTGCCGGAAAAATCTCCACTCCATAGATATTGATAAGGTCCCACCCCTCCACTCACACGCGCAACCACCCAAGCCAATTCTCCTCTTTTTGATGTGGCAGGAGCAGCAAAACAAGAAGCTTCTAAAAATAAAGATTCACAGGTATTAGTGGTGCTATTGCAAATCATTCCTTTTGCCTGACAGTTATCATAATCAAGCCATTCGGGTGCTTCATAACAGTTGTTGGCGCTACACCCTTTTCTGATAATTTTTCTCTGCACTATCGTGTTATTATTGGCGCAACGATATTCATTTGTAGAAATATCATTACCACAATCTTTCCAAACTACCCACGACAAACAACTATTGCTTTGTTTTTGGCAGGATTTTAAAGTATTTCCAAAACACTGCAAGGCACCTTCCTGAGAACATTCATTTTCACAACAGGTTTTAATGGTAATTTTTTGCCATTCGGGCGTAGTGTTAACCACATCAAGAGTACCTAAAGGATTTTTGCCATATACCTTACCGTAAAAATAAACATCTCCCACAGAATTATTTAATGATTTTTTCCATGTCTTCTGACAGGTAGTGGCATTATTGCAATTTTGACAATTTAATGCTCCGCTCAAAGAATCAACATAACATACTTTTTCCACGCCATCAGCATCATTGCCAGAAACCGTTATAGTAATTTCAAAAGGCTGGTTTTCAAAACAAACATAATTATGGCTCAACTGAATAATACCTGATGTTTGTTTGTTGTCAGGATATTGGCAAAAACGATTCACAGAAGAACAAATTTGGCCCTCAGAACAAGGCATCAGAGCAGACCATTCCAAGCAGGGGTCGCTATCATAATTGCCGCAAAACTTCATAGCAAAATCGCCTTGGCATTGCGATATACCATTTGTAGGGCATTCGTCAGAACAAGTGGATATGGGAGAGGAAAACAAAACAGAAAGCGGATTGGCTGAAACAAGAGCGCTTGTGCCATCAGGTTTTTTGGTAAAAGCATAAGCAGAAAAAACATACAAACCCGGTGTTTGCTTTGTTCGGAAAAAATCTTTTTGGCAAGTTTTTTGGGAACAATTAAAGCATTCTGGATTATTTAAAAAGTTATTGTCTACAAAACAAATTTTTTCCACCCCATCTTCATCTTTTGCTTCAATGGTAAACTGAACAGTGCCGTTTATTGTGGCCACACTCTTATTGGCAGCAAAAGTAATAGTGGCAGGATTATCATTTTTTACCAAACACGCTTTCTGGCTTTCAGAACAATAAAGCCCGCTCGCGCAGTTATAAGTTGGTGTCCATTCCAAACAACCATCATTATTTGTGTCTTGACATATTTTATAAGAATTATCTAAAACACAAACCCACTGGCCTAAAGGAGCGCATTGGTTAGTGCACGTAGCAGTGCAAACGCCATTGCCCTGGCAGGTTTGACCAGTGGGACAGGAGTAAGAAGTTGACCATTCTGTGCAAGAATCAGTGTCATAGTTGCCGCAGATTTGGTATTTGCCATCAGCACTGCAACGTCTCTCAGAAGCAGTGCATTCATTGGTGCAGGAAGGCGGAGCAGGATTGGCAATGCAATTTCCATTACTGCAAGTTGTATTGTATGGGCAAGCATTAACCAAAGATGACCAAGCATAACACCCGGTTGAAGAATCTAAAGCGCAGGTTTTGTAAGAGGTGTTGGAAACACACATTTTGTCAGAGGGAGCGCATTGGTTAGTGCACGTAGCAGTGCAAACGCCATTGCCCTGGCAGGTTTGACCAGTGGGACAGGAGTAAGAAGTTGACCATTCTGTGCAAGAATCAGTGTCATAGTTGCCGCAGATTTGGTATTTGCCATCAGCACTGCAACGTCTCTCAGAAGCAGTGCATTCATTGGTGCAGGAAGGCGGAGCAGGATTGGTAGTGGTTACATTAGGATCATAGCATCTACCTAATGAGCAATATTGTCCTAAAAAACAGCTATATATTTGTGACCATTCTAAATCTCCATCATTATCATAATCTCCACAAACTTTAAATGTTCTATCGCTTACACACATTCTATCTCCTAATTGACATTGGTCGCTTCCCGTAGCTATCTGATAAAAAGCAAAAAATCCAGTCAAAAAGACCACTGCAATACTTAAAGAAAATATTATTTTATAAAATCTACTCATTTTATTGCTTTTTATTGCTTTTTGTTGTTTTACTATCTTTTTACGCCTTTAAGGCAAAAAGTCAACCCCTTTGCACACTTTGCAGAAATAAAATGCCAAGTTTGTCCGGGGCCAGACCCCGGAATCTTATTACAATTTTGATGCGATCGCATCAAAATTGTAATAAATTGAAATTTAATTTTTAAAAATCTTTAACTAATTTTCAAGAATTAAATTTCAATTTCAATTTTGTTAGCAGAGAAAAGAGAAATCTTTTCTCTGCTAACATATATTTATTGGCATAGTTTATTCAATTCTTACTATGCCATCAACGGTAGTAAGGGCAATTTTTTGCCCTTTATAAGTGCAGGTAAAAATTGCGGGACCCCAAGTAATCCCGCTGATACCGGCAACATCTTTGCTCTGAAAGGTAATTTTAAAACTTGGAATCTTCCCGGGTTGCGGATTGTTGTTTATTGCAATAAAAGAAATATCCGCACCTTGACTGGTAATTTCCCAACCAGACCCCGGGATCGCAGAAATATTTTTAAACGTTAGCAGGGTTTTATCATAATAAACCCCACTTATAGACAAATTATCAAGCAACCCTTCTACGGACAGGGTTACTATAATTTGTCCATTTTTTTGTCCCCTGACCTCATCAAAGGACAAAATGGCATTTCCAATCCTAGAATCTGTTGGCTTATCATCTGGTGGATTATATCCGGTTGTCACGCCCCAGTCGCGCACTAAAACTATGTTTATGCTGAGAAACGCTGCTACTCCCGTGGAGGTTGACACAATCAACCCGGGGGTAAAAATTGAAGAACTATACCCTGCCCCCTGGGCAACATTCACCTCTATCTGTTGCCCGGTCCAAATTTCACTGTTCACAACCGAGCCGGATTCAAATGTTGCCCTCAGAGAAACCTCAACAATATATCTACCGGGACGGTAGAACTTGACTGTGAAGTTTTCCCCTGATAGCTCTTCCAAGAGCTTTACCGGCTGATTGCCATTGTAAAAAACAATGGTCCAAACATAAGGCAAAACTGGCGAAGTGCCGTAATTTTTACCCCTGTCGGTAAAAATTTTATCGTTATCCAAACCTACTGCCCTATATGTCGCCTCAGCTGGCTGGGCGCCAACAGAAAGGGAAACCGGACCCGTCAATTTGAGCTGTTTTGTGTCATCTGACACATTAAGTCCACAGCCCATCATAAAAAAAACCGCCACCAAAACAACAACCAATAAAGAAACACTAAATCGTATCATTTCAAAACCCTCCTATAAATAAAAAAGAGACAATACGGCAAAAATCTGCCCTCACCCTGAAAGGAACACATTTTATTCCTTTCAAAATCCAACGCCAACGTTTATTTGCATATACCCAACAGCAGGAACCACACGAACGCTAAATCGCGTGCGGCTTCCTTCAAAGGTAATTTCTCCGAAAAATTGAAGGGGCTCACAATCCCCTATCAAATTTTCTGACAAGAAAATACCTCCGATGCTCAAGGAACAATCAAGCACGGGAACGAATATCACCCCTCCAACTCCGCTGGCAAAAGTTTTGTGCAAACCCAATCCAGCAAAAGCTTGAATTGCCCCAATATCAGAAATTAAAAATTTTCTGACCCCAACCTCTACCAAGCTAGCCACTATGGGCCAAGAATGGTAAACAACAGAATCCCCTACAAACCCAAAAGGATTTGTGTAGATTCGTTGTTGCTCAAGAACATTAAAAGAAAACCAAAAATTTTTTTGGCGCTTTTGTTCTTGAGTAGACCACTCAATTTCTTCTTCTGGTTCTTCCTGTTCTACCGGAGAACGCGCTTCCAATTCAGCAATTCTTGCTGAAAGCTCAGTAATTTTCTTTTCGTAATGAGCTTTCATCTTATCAAAAATTGCCGGGTCAATTTCTTTAGGCCGAATGTTTTCTAACAATCTATCCAACTTGTTAGAAATTTCTTTTAGCTGGATAGATTGGCTATCCATTTTCCCAGCCAATCCTTCCAGGTTTTCCAAAATTTCATCAAGTTTTTTGTCAGCCTGTACTTGACCGTCAAGAATTTTTTGTAGCTCCGTCTTGAGAGAGTCATCAAGACGGTTAATTTCTGCAATTAAATCATCTTTGGCAACTCCTGGGGCGGGCTTTTGCATAGACAAATCCTTTCGCGCTTGAACAATTTCTTGCCAAATGCGATATGCAAAAGCAACCGATAAAACATCCTGCCACTGGTCCGCTGTTAACTTACAGCGAATTGCCCGTGCGGCTTTTTCCAAGTCGCGGGGGTCCTTATCGATCTCCTGAAGCAACAATTTAGTTGCCTCAAAAAGCTGTTTTGTGCGCTCATTGCCCCGAGGCGCAGGACCAAACCATCTTTCGAACTCATCAAAAGTTGGAGGCACATCTGCGCTGGCAAAGCTGGCAAACAACATTAACATTAAAGATACTGCAAATGCTGCAATAAAATTACTATCATTACTGTTTCTCTTTTTCTCATTCATTTTCATCCTTCCTTTACTTGGGTTAAATTTTTTAAATTTTAAAGAACAAAAAAAAATAATATAAAACAGAAAAATTCTGTTTGTTTTCTGTTTACTTTCTACTATGCAAAAGATAATCTGTCAATATGTTCTTACGGTTAGAAACTAATAAGCGTGCAACGACATAACCCCTTTGCACGCTTTGGAGAAATAGAATAATAATTTTGCCCGGGGCCAGACCCCGGAATCTTATTACAATTTTGATGCGGTCGCATCAAAATTGTAATAAATTGAAAAAAGAGTTTTTGCTGAAAGCATTATTTTTCTTTTCTATTCTTCTATTGTTTTTCTATTGGAAATGAATTTTGAATCAATCTTTTAAAGCTGCTTGGATAGTGTTAAAATCAGGCGGGCACCATAAAAATCCTCTTTTCAGTTGTAGTTCTTGAATTTGTTCTTTTGAAAAACCAAAACGTCCGCCCGCTTTGATGTAGCTATTCAAATGTCTTAACCATATTTTTCTCACTTCGTTCCACTGCTTGCTATCCAAATTTGAAATAATATCTGTTTGTATTTTTTTTAATTTTTGTCTGTCTCCAAAAAACAAACCATTAAAAATTGTAGAAAGAGCATTAAAATCTTTCTGTTTAAGATAATCTTGCGCATGAGAAGCAACAAAGGAAGCATCAATGCATATAGAAAAACCCTTATCGCTTGCCAGTTTTCTAAACATATTTTTTATTTCTTCAATATTTTGTTTATGGTCCGGATTGTCTTTGTCTTGTTCAAAAATCAAACCCCAATCTAAATCGCTTATGGGCGTCCAATAGCCCTTGGAAGTGCTTCCTAAAACAATTAACCCAACCAGTTCCTGATATTGAGCTTTAATCCTAGACACAATATCGTTCAGTTTTAAAAGAGCGCCTTCGTACTTTGAAGAGTTGTGACCATGGATAAGATATTTCCCAAAAGGATTCACTAAACAAGGTTCTTGACTTAAAATGAGTGATTGAATTAATTTTGTTTTGTCTTTTTCTTTTATTTTTTTTAGTCTTTCCACTTCTTCAATTTTTTGTTTTGTATGATAAGCTAATACCTTAATATCTTTATCAGGGTGTTCGTTTATAAGTTTTTTCAAAAAAGGAATCATTGCTTTGCCAAAGGTTTTTAAAGAAGAAATAGCCTCTTTTTGAATCTCACCATTATCTTTTTGCGCTAAACGCAACAAATATTTAGCCGCTGAAATATGTTTAATGTTTCCCATTGCTTTCACTGCTGCCAAGCGCATTTTTTTATCTTTATCGTTCAAAAAATTTTCCAAAAGAGGCATTGCCTTAGTGCCTAATTCACCTAATTTTTCCACTGCTATTTCTCGTATATAAAAATTTTCATCTTTTGTTAATTTTTCCAAAAGAGGCAAAGCCTTTTCCCCTATTTTTGATAACGCATAAACCGCCGACCGTCTCATATATACATCCTGTTCTTGGGTAATCTTGTTTAAGAAACCTAAGGCTTTCTCGCCAACTCCTCCCAAAGACTGAATGGCTAATGATGTCTCGTTGTGATCCTGATTTTTTTTGATAATGTCTTTTAAAAAACCAAAAGCCTTTTCACCTATCTGCCCCAGAGAACGAATTGCCGTTAAGCGAATATTAGGATCAGCAGAATTTTCTGCTATTTTTTTGAGCACAAAAAATCCTTTAGATCTGAATTTGCCGGCAAATTCAGCTAATACCCGATAAACATTTTTATTTTTACTTTTGGTTAACCTTTTTAAAAATGCAGTGATAAAATCTTGTTCAGAATTTGGTAATTTTGTATCTTTATTTTCCTCTAAAAAGTATTTTTCGTTATTAATAAAAAAAATCTGAAGCAAATAAAAAAACAATAAAAAATCATTCTCGTAATAATACTCCAGCGTCTTTATTTGTTCGGAAGGTTTTTCATACTCCATTATATAAAAATCTTCCAGTCTTTTTTGCACATAAGGCGGCCATTCTTTTTCTTCCAGAGAAATTATTGGTTTTTCTTTTGCGCTTGGTAAAACAAAATTTTTTTTATTTTCTGGGTCTATCCTCTGCTCTATTTTTTGTTCTATTGGTGAAGAAAATAATTCTTTCATAAAATAAAATTTGATTTTTTGTATAGAAACTTCAATCAGAAAATATGTTTCGTATTTACAAGTTGATTTTATGCGGAAGGGGTGGGATTCGAACCCACGAGCCCCTTTGGGGGGCGCGGCTCTCCAGGCCGCTGCAGTAGACCACTTTGCTACCCTTCCAACAACGCTATATTAAATTTTGAGTTTAATTTTTATCCAATTTTTAACTTTTGATTTTTAAATGATTTTTAAGCAAAAAGGAATACTCTGGCAATCTTAATCCTTTATTTTTTTAATTTTTAATTGTGATTTTCCTTTCTGAGAGTGTTCAAGAAAAAACTAAAAATTTTACCTATTTGTGATGTGGTAAATTCTTATATAACGCCACTTCTATAATTTCTAACTTTATTTTTCTCCTTCTTGTTTTGATGATTGTTGTTGGGATGCTTTCTCTAATAATTCATCTAAAAACTTTTCTACTGAATCTTCGCCGGGAAAATCTAAATAAGGTGATTTTTTCTCGTCTGTGGTGCTACAAATTAAGGCATGATATGCGCGATATTTCAAATAGTCACCATTGGGATGTTTCTTTTTTAAATTGTTAGCATATTCTAATATCTCTTCCCAAGCTTCTTCTGTACCCATTTTTTCAAAAAGCTCGTCTCTTTTTCTTTCAATTTCTTTGATTTTATCCTCTTCTCTGTTTATATCCTGCTGAATATCTGCATTGTCTCCATTATCTTGAATATCTTTTTTTAATAATTTATCTAAATGATTTTTCTCCATAAAAAAATTAAAACTACTTCGCGACCTTTACTCGCTGCTATTTTAATTTATAAAATACGTTCAAAAATTAACCAACCTGAAGGTCTCTGAGCGCTTTAATACGTTCCTGCACGGGCGGATGGGTTAAAAACAAACGCAAAAACCAATTTGTGCTGCTTTTTTGTTTAAAAGGCGAAGAAATAAAAAGATGAGCAGTAGAGGGGCTAGCAGAGCGCATAGGTGCAGCATCCAAGGCAATTTTTTCTAAAGCCGAAGCTAATCCTTCGGGATAACGCGTTAACAAAACGCCTGAAGCATCTGCCAAAAACTCTCTTTTGCGTGAAATGGCTAATTTAATCAGCGTGGCAGCCAAAGGCGCCAACAAAGCAGCCAGCAAGGTTAAAAGAAAGAAAATAATATTGGCTCTGGAATTTTCGTTATCGTTTCTGTTGGATACATTGCCAAAATAACTCATCCGCAAAAAGAAATCAGATAAAATTGCCACTATGCCCGCTAACACCACCACTATTGTTTGTAATAAAGCATCACGATTTTTAATATGGCTTAACTCATGAGCAATCACACCTTCTAATTCTGTTTTGTTTAACTTCGCCAATAAGCCACTGGTTACCACCACTGCGGCATGGCGAGCATCTCTGCCTGTAGCAAAGGCATTGGGTTGGGCTTCGGGCATAATATAAATCTTAGGCAGGGGCAAGCCTGCGCTAATGCAGAGATTTTCTACAATATGAAATAATGCGCGATTATCCTGCTCTTGAATCGGCTTTGCTCTGGTCATTGCCAAAACCATTTTATCGCTCCACCAATAACTGCCAAAAGTAGAAAAAATGCTCACCATTACAGCCAAATATAAAATAACCGGGCTATCAAAATAGCGCGATAACAACCAGCCCAAAGCAATCACCAAAACAAAAAATACGCTCATTAACAACCAAGTTTTTCTGATATTAGCATCTGCTTGATTATATAAAGTCATAACTGTTTTGATTTTTAGAATTTCGGATTTCGTATTTATTCTATAATTCTAAATTTAAACTGTTTAGAATTTTGGGATTTGGGATTTCGGATTTGTTTCGGATTTAGAATTTCGGATTTAGAATTTAACCTGTGGCGGTTCTTTGGCTGCTGTTTCTTCTAATTCAAACAGCTCCATTTTCTTAAAATTAAAAATTTTGGCAATCAAATTAGAGGGGAAACTTTCAATTTTAATGGCTAAATCCCGCACATTGGCATTATAAAATCTTCTGGCGGCTTGAATTTTATCTTCAGTGTCGGTTAACTCTCTTTGTAATTCCAAAAAATTTACCGAAGCCTTCAAGTCAGGATAGTTCTCGGACACAGCGAAAAGGGTTTTCAAAGCGCCCGTTAAAACATTCTCTGTTTGTGCCTTTTCCGCTATGGTTTGAGCAGACAAAGCTGCTGTTCTGGCTTGAGTAACTTTTTCTAAAAGCTCTTTTTCATGCGCCGCATAACCCTTCACCGTATTTACTAAATTGGGAATTAAATCATATCTTCTTTTTAATTGCACCTCAATGTCCGCCCATGCCTCCTGAGCACGATTTTTCAAACGCACTAAACTATTGTACATCGCCACAAAAGCAAGCAAAATTAACAAAATAATGCCTAAAATAATATACAATATCATCATTGTTTTTCATATTGAGTGCAACATAATTTTTTATTGTTTTAAAAACATTATGTGTGCTCAATATTTAATTAAAAATTTTTTCTGCAAAATTTATTTTGGTAATGTTAAAATCAATTGGCTTAAATAGGGATACTGCACCACCAATTTATCGTTAAACAAATGCACGAGCATTAAAAAATCGTTTATTTCTTCGCATAAACTTTCCGGACCAGTAAAAATTTCCCTGCCTTCCTGAACAAGATTGCGCAAATAATGATATAAAAGTTCGTCGGCTTTTTTACTTTTTAAATAATCAATAATTTTTTTAAACTCTCCCCTATCCAACCAAACCCCCTTGCATACATCGCACAAATCTACTAGTGTGGCAGAATCGCCATAACGCACCTCATAGAGGGGCACAAAATCCACCGGACACATTTTCACGCTTTTGCCAATTTGAAACTTTGTTTTGTCTTCCCATAAATCAATATCCAGCCAGTTCAAGGTGGAATCTTTTTCATCTTTGGCTTGGCGCAACTCATCGCAATCAAACCACACACCCAAACACTGGGGGCAAAAATCAATCTGCGTGTTATAAAACACTGCCTTTTTCATTTCAATATCTAAACACACCGGGCATTTCATAAAAAGAAAAGATTTATGATTTTATGCTTTTATTATACTATAAAAAAATAATAAAGAAAAGAGCGAAAGAATAATTGTTTATTTACGGATAGATAGGTTATCTATAGCAATTATTCTTTGCGCAACATTTATTACAACTTTGATGCGGTCGCATCAAAATTGAAATAGTTTGAAAGTGTGGATAAACTTGGTGATACGCTTTAATGTTTTCAAGCCGCCCCAACACTGCAAAAAGCGCTTAATTTATATTTTTGCCTTATTACAATTTTATTACAACTTTGATGCGGTCGCATCAAAGTTGTAATAAAGAAAAATTATAAGATATTTTTGCATTGTTCAAATTGAATCGCTAAATTGCCTTTTGTGGTGCAAAGTATCATTGAAAACAACGCGGTGAAACTGTACACATATAAATTACATATAAATACATTCTGTTTGTAATTCCAAACCCTAAAAAATTCTACTTCTTCTATCCTACTATCCTACTTCTTCTATCCAAATAATTGCTATAGCAATTATTTGGATAGAAGAAAAAAAGGCGCGCTTTTATTTATCTTTTTCCTTTTATCTTTTTCCTTAAAATTGAAACCAGCCGCCGCCTCTGGCAAGAGGCGGCGGCTGGTTTAATTATCCATTAAATTCTTTGCTCAAGCGCGCACAAAATATTCTCATTAATAATCCATATCAGGAGCCAGAGAGCGATTTTCTTTTTTTGGCTCTGGCGCTTCCGCCACCACTGTTTCTGTGGTTAAAAGCATACTTGCGCCTGAAACAGCATTTTCTAACCCGCTTCTCACCACTTTTGTAGGATCAATAATGCCTGATTTGAGCAAATCCTCATAAGAACCGCTTAACGCATTAAAACCAAATGTGTCCTGCGCTGCTGATTTGACTTTTTCCACAACCACCGAACCCTCCACGCCGGCATTAAAAGCAATACGTTTTAACGGCTCTTCCAATGCTTCTTTTAAGATCTGCACGCCAATTTGTTCATCGCCTTCCAATTTAACTGTTTCCAAAGCGCGCGAAGCCCTTAACAAAGCCACGCCTCCGCCCGGCACAATACCTTCGGCAATTGCCGCTTTGGTAGCGCTCAATGCATCTTCGGCTTTATGTTGTTTGGCTTTTTGCTCTACTTCTGTGGCAGCGCCCACTTTGATAACTGCCACCCCTCCTGCTAATTTGGCTAATCTTTCCTGCAATTTTTCTTTATCAAAATCAGAATCGCTTCTTTCTATTTCCATTTTAATTTGTTTGATGCGCGCTTCTATTTTCGCTTTCTCGCCCTCTCCGTCTATAATAGTCGTGTTTTCTTTGGTGCTCACCACTTTTCTGGCTTTACCTAACATATCTAAATCTGTTTTTTCCAAAACCAAACCTTTTTCATCAGAAATAACCGTGCCCCCTGTCACAATAGCAATGTCTTCTAACATCTCTTTTCTTCTATCACCAAAACCGGGCGCTTTCACTGCCAAACCATTAAAAACACCTCTTAATTTATTTACCACCAAAGTAGCCAAAGCATCACCATCAACATCGTCGGCAATAATCACTAAATCTTTTTTACCGCTTTTAGCCACTTTTTCCAAAATAGGAAGAATATCCTGCAAAGAAGAGATTTTTTTATCTGTGATTAAAATATAGGCATCCTCTATTACTGCTTCCATTCTTTCCGGGTCTGTAACCATATAAGGAGCAATATAACCCTTATCAAACTGCAAACCCTTCACCACCTCTTTGGAAATACCAAATGTTTTTGACTCTTCAATGGTTACCACGCCTTCCTTGCCTGCCTCTTCTAAAACATCAGCAATCAGTTTGCCCATTTCTTTGTCTTCTGCAGAAATAGTAGCCACTTGAACCATTTCTTCTTTGCTGGCAATAGGTTTGGAGAGTTTTTTTAGTTCCTCCACCACCATCACACTCGCTTTTTCAATACCGCGCCTTAAAGCCAACGGGTTAGCGCCCGCCGCCACATTTTTAAATCCCTTTGACACAATGGCTTGCGCCAACACCACGGCTGTGGTTGTGCCATCGCCTGCCACATCATTAGTTTTGCTGGCAACCTCTTTAATAATTTCCGCTCCTAAATTCTCAATTTTATCTTCTAATTCAATTTCTTTGGCAATAGATACACCATCATTGGTAATAGTGGGGCCGCCAAAACCCTTGTCCAAAATAACATTTCTGCCTTTGGGCCCAAGGGTTACCTTCACTGCATCGGCTAATTTATCCACGCCGAGCTTTAAACGTTTACGCGCTTCCTCTGAGTAAAGTATTTGTTTTGCCATACTTGTCTTTTGTTTTCCATTTTTTCTTTCAATTTTCCCAAACCTAAGGAAAATTGACTAAAAAATGGAAAACCCTCAATTTATTTCAATTTAAATTTTTGCAAAATATTTTTTTGAAAAATTATCTGGTGAAAAATTACTCCACAACAGCCAGAATATCATCTTCTCTCACCAGTAAATATTCTTTGCCTTCAATTTTAATTTCTGTGGGGCTATATTTGGAAAAAATCACAATATCGCCTTTTTTCACGCTTAAAGGCAAAATTTCGCCTTTTACTTTTTTGCCCGGACCAACAGCAATAACCTTGCCCTGTTCAGGCCTGTCTTTGTCCGCAGTTTGGGGCACAAAAAAACCGGAATCTGTTTTTTCTTTTGCAGATAACGGTTCTAACAAAACATAATTAGATAATGGTTTAATGTTCATATTTTTTCAAAGCAAAGAGAAGTGAAGATAGTTAAAAATAAAAACACAAATAAATTTTGTTTTTTAATTTTTTAATTATCAATTTTAACAAAAAAATAAATTTTGCAAGAAAAAATTTATTTTTAACAATCTCCCCTCTTCTTTGCTAATTGGATATTTTTATTTTAACCACGCCCCACAAAAAGTCAAGAGAGTGTACTAGATGAGTACATTTTTGACAACTGTGGTTTTCCACAAGCAAATTCAATAGGGGTCTTGTATCCTAAGGCTTGATGAGGTCTTCTGAAGTTGAATTCCTCTAACCAATTGCCAAGTCTCAGATTGAAAACCTCAGGGTCTGGATGGAAATTTCCCAGGGCCAGAAACTCTTCTTTTAAGATACGATTGAACCTTTCGTTGACCGAGTTGTCTTTTGGGGTTTTGG
>Ga0207433_10004806_pt1 | contig 24561 bp, 23 predicted proteins | sample YelNatPaOPGAMG01_FD_187559 | JGI IMG/M metagenome (GOLD analysis project Ga0207433, IMG submission 187559) | Hot spring thermophilic microbial communities from Obsidian Pool, Yellowstone National Park, USA - OP-RAMG-01 (SPAdes) (version 3) | ecosystem: Environmental > Aquatic > Thermal springs... | reverse complement strand
CAATAAGGGAAACTCTCATTTTTTCAACCTCTGAAAGTTCTCTCTCAAGTCTTTCATAAAGTAATTGGAGTTCAGCAGACTTCCCCGCCCTTTTTTTCGCCTTTTCTACAATTGAATGGGGAAATTCCAATCTTTCTGCAAGATGAAAAGAGGCACTTATTCCGATTATCCCCTTTTTTCCTGAATATGTTGGTGTAAATTTTTCGGGGTCCCATCCCATACCATAATTAAATGCATCTTCTCTCCCCTCCCCCCAGGCCATAACCTCAGGAGAATGGGTTGTGAGAAGAATATAATTTCCTTTTTCTATCAATTCCTCAGCATAGGATATCAAAAGGGCAGACGCCTCACTCGGGTTTGTCCCTGAAAATGCTTCATCAAGTATTATGAGAGATGGCTCCTCGCTTTCTTCGTATATATCCTTTAAGTTCTTTATGTGCCCCGAAAATGTTGATAATCCAAAGTAAAGGTTCTGGGGGTCTCCTGTTTCTACAAAAATGCCTTTAAATCTTCCAATTCTTGAAGACTCTGCAGGAACCGGAACTCCTGAATAGGCTAAAGCAACTGCAATTCCCACTGCCTTGGCAAGAACCGTTTTTCCACCTGCATTTGGTCCTGATAAAACCATACACTTTGCAGGATAAATTTCAACATCGTTGGGAACAACATTAAGACCCTGCATTATAAGAAGGGGATGCCTCAATCCAATCAATTTTATCCCTTCACCCTTTATTCCCGGAATGCTTCCACTCACAGCCCTCATAAACTTCGCCTTCGCCACTGTCTCTTCAAGGAGGTCAGAAAACTCAATCATCTTCTTCAGATTAAATGCAAACTCCCCAACAAGTCCTGATAGTTCGGCAAAAAATCTGTTTTGTATCTCTGTTATCTTCTCTTCACATGTCCTGAGCTCGTTGTTCACAGGGACAAGTTCCATCGGCTCAATGAAATATGTCTCACCCGTTGAAGACCTACCGTGAATTATTCCGTCTATCCAACCCTTCTCTTCCACCTTTACCGGAAAAACAAACCTTTCATTTCTTAAGGTTATATAGTCGTCCTGAAAGAACCTTGGGTTCTCCTCCATCATCCTTTTGTGAATCTTTTCAACTACATCCCTGAGGTATATAACCCTCTTTCTCAGCCTCATAAGTTCTTCGTCAACGCTATCGTAGATGTTTCCTGTATCATCAATACATCTGTAAACTTCCTTCATAATTTCCAATGGGATTTCAATATCTTTTAACAACTCAAAAAAGTTTTTCATAATCTCCTTTTTTGAACGGATATAATCCTTTACAGATATAAAACTTCTTATAAAAGAAGCAATTGATAATAAATCTTTCCCCCTTAAAATTCCTCCCTTTTGAGCCATTTCCACCATATCCTCAATGTCTTCCATTCCCCATACCGGAATCTCATCAATGTTCAATTCCTTTATGTCATAGAGGTATTTGAATTTTTCCTCTGGAGAAACACCATCCGGTCTTAATTTTTTCAATTTTTCTTTCACCCTTTCAGAATTCGCAAAGGAAGCAAGGTATTCACACACCTTCTCCCACTCAAGGGATTGAGGATTATAAAATTTGAAGCCTGACCCTTTCACCCTCCTCTCAGTAACCAAGGTCCTTTTTTATTATAACCACAGTTATGTCAGAATTGGATGGACAGCGATGGATTATGTGGGTAACCCTGCAGATTCTCGTTGGGAGATTGCAGTCCATACACTCGCCCTTCTTTACGCATGGATTTTTCGTATTCAAACTTTTGTTTCTCAATGGAGCGGAGATTTTTTTTATCCTATCAATTGCACTGTCAATGTCCTTCACAATTTTGTTCTTTCCAATTACTATGAATATCCTCTTTGGTCCGAATGTCATTGCATTTATCCTGTTCCCCACCCCTTCTCTGTTCACTATCTCTCCTTTTTCTGTGACCGCATTAGAAGATGTAAGAAATACATCACATAAGAGTTGTTTTTTTCTTATCTCAAGAATTTCTTCAGGGGAAAGACCAGCCTCCCAGTGGTCATAGACCCTATTTCCTCTCTCTTTTAGTGCTTGAACTATATTTATATCCCTGAGTGTCTTTGAACCTCCAACCCCAATCTCTTCTTCTTTTGATATATCTTTTAAAAGATATTCCTTTGCCTCCTCTTCCGAATCAAAAATTTTAACCTTGAATCGGTTTTTTATAAGATTTTTTTCAGTCCTTTTTATTAAATCAGACATATTTTAGCATTTCATCAAGGGCTTTCTTGGCCCTGTGAAGAATTTCCTCTGGAACAGTAATCTCGTATTTTTCATAAAGAAGTGCCTCGTAAAGGTCTTCAATCCTTGTTATCTTCATGTTCACACATATCTTTGGAGGTCCTGGAACTATAAACTCTTTATCGGGATTTTCCTTCTTCATCCTGTAGGTAATCCCTTCCTCTGTAGCAATTATAAACTTTTTATTCTGACTTACTCTGACAAAATTTATCATCCCATTTGTGCTTAATACTTCATCTGCAAGGTCAATTACATCAGGAGGACATTCTGGGTGGACAAGAATAATAGCATCCGGATGAGCCTTTTTGGCTTCAATTATGTGCTCGGGCTTGAATCTGGAATGGACATAGCAGAATCCATTCCATGGAATAATTTCTTTGTCAGTAAATCTCTGAACATAAAGGGCGAGATTTTTATCAGGGATAAAAATAATTTTTTTAGCCTCTATTCCCTTAACTACTTTTACTGCATTTGAAGATGTGCATATAACATCGCTTTCTGCCTTAACATCAGCCTCTGTATTTATATATGCAACGACCTTTGCATCTGGATGCTGTGCTTTCAATTTTCTCAACTCTTCAGGACTTATAAGTTCTGACATAAAACATCCCGCTTCAATTCTCGGAAGGAGAACCTTTTTATGGGGGGATAGAATTTTTGCGCTTTCGGCCATAAAATGGACACCGCAAAAAACTATGAGATTTTCAGGACGGGTGGCTGCCTGCTTTGAAAGTTCCAGGGAATCACCGAGTATATCAGCAACATCCTGAATCTCCGGAAGTTGATAGTTATGACATAAAATAAGGGCTGATTTTTTTTCCTTTAACTCAAGAACCTTTTTCTGAAGCTCTTTTTTATCCATTGTTTTTATTCTATGCCACTTTTTTTATTAAGCAAATTTACCTCCTTTATGGGCACAAAAATTTTTGAAAAAAAATTGAGGCAATGCGGGGGCTTGAAATTTAATGAAAACGGATTTATTATTAAGAAAGATTTAAATGGATAGGGAATATATTAAAAAAGTTTATTCATTTTATTCATCCTTTTACAATTATGTATTTGGATGGATACTTGAACCAAGAATAAAATACGCTCTATCCAACGCTGATACAAAAAAGAAAAGAATCCTTGAAATAGGAATTGGAACAGGACTTTCCCTAAAGTATTATGACGAATGCGATATTTTTGGGATTGATATATCCTATGAGATGCTCAAAAGAGCAAAAAAGTTTAACGGCAAATGTAAAAGGAACCTTAAGCTCTTTCAGATGGATGCTTGTAATTTAGGATTTAAGGATTCATCTTTTGACCTTGTCCTGTGTGCCTTTGTATTAAGCACAATACCAAATTTTGAAGATGCCTTGAAGGAAATATGGCGTATAACGAAGAAAGAGGGCGAGATTGTTGTGGTAAATCACTTTATAAGCAAAAATCCAGTAATAAAATACATAGAAAAAGGACTTGACCCAATAACGAAATTCGTGGGATGGAAAAATGATTTCTCAGAGGAAAAGATACTTTCCTCAAATCTATTTGAACTTATAGAAAGTAAAAAAAAGAGATGGTATTCTCCGTGGAAGGCTCTATACCTGAAACCCAAAAAGTAAAATTTGCTATCATATTTGTTGATGGTTCTTCAATCGGAAATCCTGGACCTTCTTCGGGTGCATACTTGATAACAGATGAAAATGGAAGGGAAATAGAAAAAAAAGGCTTTAAACTCGGAGAAGGAACCAATAATAGAGCCGAGTATCTTGCCCTTTTAAAAGCGCTGGAAAGAGCCAATGAACTGGGAATTGAGAATGTGGAAGTCAGAAGCGATTCGGAACTTCTTGTGAATCAGATTAATTCTGTTTATAGAGTCAAATCAAAAAACCTGGTGGATTTATATAAAAGGGTGAAGGATGAAATCAAAAAGTTCAAGAAGTTCACAATAATTCATATCCCAAGGGAAAAAAATTTTTTTGTTGATAAACTGGCAAGGAAAGCATTAAAATAATCTCTCAACCCATTATTTTAATTTTTCTACTTTTCGTTCTAATGTTTGAGGGCGTTAAAAATAAATCTTTATTTTCATGGTCTTCTTAAGAGTTTCAACATGTTCTTTGACAATTTCCATTTTCCCTTTGAAGCTCTTTTCTATATATTCTTTTATTTTCATCGTCTCCTTCATCCAGTTCTCAACATCCTCTTCCTTCAACCCTGCGTCCCTTGACTTCTCAAGTATTTCTTTCAGTTCTTCACTTTCTACCTTTTTTGAATTACCTCCAATGTTTTCGAGAAGAACTGTTCTGAACAAAAAGTCAGGAAACATTGATTTTAACCTTTCTTCTGTATCACATTCTTTCCAATCCTGCTTCCCTTCCACAATTGATGTGAGAATACAATGCTTTTTAAGGTCAAAAAGCGTATATGCTTTATTTTCTACAACTAAAATAACCTTATCAATCAGAATTTTATCAGCAAGAAAGATCAAAATTGGAAAAATCAGGCTCACTCTACAGTCACGCTCTTCGCAAGATTTCTTGGCTGGTCAACATCCGTGCCTCTTAAAACCGCTATATGATAGGCTAAGAGTTGAAGGGGAATCACGGAAAGAAGCGGAGAAAGGATTTCATTCGCCTTTGGAATTCTTATTGTGAAATCAGAAAGATTTTTAAATATGTTTGGTGAATCGGTAACCACTATTATCCTTCCCTCCCTTGCCTTTACTTCTTCAATATTACCCTTTATTTTTGAAAGAGCTCTGTCGTGGGGTGCGACAAACACTACAGGCATATTTTTATCAATAAGTGCAATGGGTCCGTGCTTCATTTCACCTGCTGCGTATCCCTCCGCGTGAATATAGGAAATCTCTTTTAGTTTTAAAGCACCTTCAAGGGCTACCGGATAGTTCAACCATCTTCCGAGATAAAGAAAGTTTTGATAATGCTGATGCAATCTGGCTAGTTCCTTCATCTCTTCTTCCCTTTCAAGAATCCAGTTCACTTTTGACGGAACCTCCTTTAACTCTCTAAGGAATTCCTTAAATCTGTTCGCTGATATATTCCCTCTTTTCCTGGCTGTAAAAATTGAGAGCAGAAAAAGAACAGTTAATTGAGCTGTAAAGGCTTTTGTTGAAGCAACACTTATCTCCGGACCCGCTCTCGTAAACAAAACTTTATCACTTTCCCTTGATAGGCTGCTAAAGGGAACATTACATATCCCGATAACAGGATATTTTTTCTCTCTCCATTTTTTCACTGCAAACAGCGTATCTGCTGTCTCTCCACTTTGAGAAACTGCTATAAGAGCCCCATTATCCTTGAAACTCAATTTTCTGTGCCTCTCCTCAGAGGCTAAAACAGGATACGCTGGAATGCCAGCGATTTCTTCAAGCCATAAAGCACCTATCATACAGGCATGATAAGAGGTTCCACAGGCTGTAAGATATATATGTGAAACCTTTTCTATCTCGCATACACAATCTTCCAGTTGTGATTCTGAACCCTCAATTGTGCTCAAGATAGTATTAGCAATTCCATCTACCTGCTCCATTATCTCTTTGTGCAGAAAGTGCTTGTAAGTTCCCTTCTCAACTGCTGAAAGAGAGATGGACATATCAAGATATTCCTTTTTGTTCTCTTCCTTTTTAAGGTTTAAAAACCTTATATTTCCCTTCTCTGCTACAACTATTTCATCATCGTTCATCACTACCATTTTTTTTACAAAAGGGATAAGGGCAAGCGGGTCAGATGCAAGCACGCATTCATTTTCTCCCTTTCCTACAACAAGGGGCGAGCCATTTCTTGCTCCTATAAGAAAATCTGGTTTATCAAGAAACATAAACAAAACCGCATATGTGCCTCTCAGCCTTTTTAGGGCTGAAATGACAGCGTCAAGGTAACTCCTCCCATTTGATAAATTAATTTCAACGAGGTGGGCAATTATTTCTGTATCTGTGTCTGAATTAAACTTTCTCCCCATCTTCTGAAGTTCCTTTTTCAGAGACTCATAGTTCTCTATTATCCCGTTATGAACTACAACAACTCTTCCTGCTCTATGAGGATGTGCATTTTCATCCGATGGCTCACCGTGAGTAGCCCATCTGGTATGACCTATCCCTGTATTCCCTTTTATTGAGTAAACATCCATTTTTTCAATTAGTTCGCTCAATTTCCCCTTCTTTTTATGAATTTCTACCTTTCCGTTTTCTGACATTACTGCTATTCCAGCGGAATCATAACCCCTGTATTCAAGTCTTTTGAGCCCTTCTATTAAAATTGGAGCGGCGTTTTTATTCCCTACATACCCTATTATTCCGCACATCTCTTTTTCCTTTTCGCATAGTTCTTTATGTTTTTCTGCTCAGCCCTTGATATACCAAGGGCGTAAGGAGGAACATCTTTTGTAATTGTGGAGCCGGCTCCTATCCATGCTGAATCACCTATCCTCACAGGAGCGACAAATTGCACATCGCTTCCCACAAATACATTTTTTCCAATGTAAGTCTTATTCTTTTTAAATCCATCAAAGTTGCAGGTTATTGTGCCAGCTCCTATATTAGTCCCTTCTCCAACTTCCGCATCACCTATATAAGAAAGGTGCTGGGCTTTTACATTCTTTCCAATAATAGATTTTTTCACCTCTACAAAGTTCCCAATTTTTGAACCAGTTTTAAGAATTGTCCCCTCTCTAAGTCTGGCAAAAGGTCCCGCACTTACATTTTCGGCTATTATAGACTTTTCAATCACTGAGTATGCTTTGATTTTTGAATTTTTCTTTATGACTGTATCAGCAATTATACATCCTTCCTCAATCTCCACTCCATTGTCTATTTTTGACATGCCATCTATTCTAACAAAAGGGTGAATTATAGCCCTTTTAATTACAGATAAAGGGCTTATGTAAGTAGCATCTTCATTAAGAATTATAGCTCCCCTTCTCACAGCATTCCTCACACCCTCTCTGTAGGCAATAACTGTTAAAAGATAAAGGTCGTGCGGAGTGTTAACTCCAACTCCCTCCCACCAGCAGGCTGGGGAAACCGTAGTTATCTTAAACCCATTTTTGTAAAGAATTTCTATAATATCGGTAAGATAATACTCTCCTGAACTCGGATTTCTTTTCACTTTTGAAATGGCAAATGAAAGGGCTTCTCTTTTTATTATGTAGGCCCCCATGTTCACTTCTTTTATTTTTCTTTCCTTTGGAACAAGATGTCTGTCCTCCTTTATCTCTGCAGGAATTCCATCTTTCCTTATCACCCTCCCGTATCCCTCAGGATTTTCCATCTCTCCAGACAAAAACACACAATCGTATCCATCTTCAGCAGCCCTTATGAGTTTTTTTATTGTTGGAAGTTTTATCATCGGGGTATCACCTGAGAGTATTAGAAGGTGCGAAAATCCGCCAACGAAAGGAATAACTGTTCTCACTGCGTCTGCTGTCCCAAGTTGCTCCTTCTGAACCACTATTTTTACCTCGTTTCCTGGAATAATTCTCTCCACTTCCTCTTTCTTATGACCGAGAACAATAAAAGTCTGAACCTTTAGTTTTTTGAGATTATTGAGTTGATAAAGAATCATTGGCACACCGCATAAGGGGAGGACAACCTTTGGAAGTTCAGAACCCATTCTTTTACCTTTGCCGGCTGCAAGCACTATACCTGCTATCTTCATGCCTTCATATTATCTTTTTTTTTATATTCCTTCAAGGTATAGCCTTTAAGATGTCCCTTCTTAAAAAACTTAAAAATGTTGAAATAATACATTAAAAGTCTTTAAAATTTCATAAAAAAGGAGTGAAAATGAGGCCGCCATTTTATGAAATAACGCTACTGAAAGGAGATTATCTCCCCCCAGATTTTCCCTCTATCGTATGGGGAGATAAAAAGGTCTCGTGGAAGATTTTGAAAGAGAGAGTAAACAGGCTCGGTAATGCTCTAAAAGATATGGGTTTGAAAAAGGGTGATATGTGTGCTTTTGTTTTCTACAACCGCCCGGAATTTGTAGAAACATGCCTTGCTGTTCAGGCATTAGGAGCCATTCCTGTTCCAATAAATTACAGGTATGTTAAGGGAGAAATGGAATATGTTCTGAACAACTGTGAGGCAAAATTCCTGCTATTTGATGGGGAACTAACGGAGGTAGTTGATGGTGTAAGGAAAAGCGTTCCCTCTGTAAAAGGCTTTATATGCAAGGGAGAAAGCCTTCCATGGGCTGAAAATTACGAAGACCTTATTAAAAAATCGGATAAAAGGGAAATAAAAACAGATGTCACCTATGATGACCCAATGGTGATAATATACACTGGTGGAACAACAGGGATGCCAAAGGGGGTAATCCTTACCTACGGAAATATACATGCAAATCAGGATTCAATAGCCGGATACCTCATCAACCTCCTGCCGAAACTGGAGTATAAAGATAAACCCCTTTCAAGCCTTGAAAGAAAGATTCAGGCTGTTGCAAGGGACCTCTTTACAGCAGTTAACAAGATTTTTTCCTCAAAATCCCTTGAGAACAAAGTAATCCTTATTAACATAGAAAAGGAAAAGGGGATTCAGTTCCATCCTGTAACAGCCTTAAAGGAAAACGGAGAAATAAGGCTTTTTTCATCAGCCCATCCAAACCCTGATATTGAAATGAGAATAAAGATAAAGGAAACCTTAAGGGAGTTTTTCAATCTGGAAATTTATAGCTCATCGTTTAAGGGAAAAATAAAGCTCCTTCCTATTATTCTGAAGAAGCAGTTTAAGAAGGAAATAGAAACAAAGGCAAAACCATCTATAAAATTATCTCTTGTAAAAGCAAATCTTTCTTCATACATTCCATTTCCAAATTACCTTCTAATCGTCCCCCCTATGTTTCATCTCGCAAGCTTCGCAGTCTGGCTCAATCACTGGAATTATCCATTTGGTAGTATAATTTTCCCTTCTCAGAAAAGTTTTGACCCTTTTGAGGTTCTTGAGATTATAGACCTTTATAAGGTCAATGAGCTCTTTATGGTTCCAACCATGTGGAAGAGGGTAATTGAGAGCCTGTCTGTAAAATTTTACGATACATCATCGGTCAAAATAGCATTGAGTGGGGCTGCTGTCCTTCATGCGGATGTAAAAAAAGAAATCCTTTCAAGTTTCCCAAATGCACTTCTTCTTGATGCCTTCGGGCAGACAGAGATGGCACCTGTAACCACTGTAAGGGTTGACGCAGATGAAGAAACACTAAAGGAAAGATGCGTGGGGAAACCTGTTCCCGGTGTAGAGATAAAAATAGTGGATGAAAACGGCAGGGAGTTACCTCCCGGTGAAACAGGTGAAATATGGTATCGCTCTGAAAGCCTTATGAAGGGGTATCTAAAAGATGAGAAAAAAACAAAAGAGGTAATTCTTGAAAACGGATGGTTCAAATCGGGAGACCTTGGATACATTGGAAAGAACGGAGAGATTTATATAGTTGAAAGAAAGAGTGAGTGTATAAATACAGGAGGCGAGAAGGTATATCCCGGGGAGGTTGAAGAGATTATTGCAAAGCATCCCAGGGTTGCTCAAGTCTGTGTGGTTGGGGTCCCAGATAACACATGGGGAGAAATAGTTGGTGCACTGGTAGTGCTCAGAGAAGGAGAAACCTGTAGCGAAGAAGAAATTATAAAATGGTGTGAGGGGAAGATAGCAGGTTATAAAAAGCCGAGGGTAGTAAAATTTGTAAAGGAATTACCTGTATCTCCTGTAGGCAAAATTCTTCGTAAAGTCGCAAAGGAAATGTTCAAAGAATAGAAATTCAATTTAACTTCGGACACCGGAAAGGTAAAATGCCCGTTTCATCTATTATTTGCTTTAAAATGATTCTATCCTTGCATCAACTTACCTTTTAGATTATCCCTTCCCTCTTTAATACTTCTATTTCTGACTGAGAAAGCCCGAGGAGTCCCGAATAAACCTCCTCGTTGTGTTCCCCAAGTTCAGGAGCCGGGGTTTTGACCTTCCCGGGAGTTTCAGTAAGAGCAATGGGAACACCAGGAATACCTATTTTCCCAAATCTTTTATGCTCAACTTCGGCGAGCATACCCCTTGCCTTTAGTTGAGGGTCATCAAGAAGGGTCCGGGCAGTATGAACCTCGCCACACGGAACCCTTACCCTGTCAAGTTCAGCAACAACCTCTTTCACCGTCCTCTTTCCAACCCATTCCTGAATCTCTTCTATAAGAATTGAAGAGTTCTTAACCCTGTCAGGTAAAAATGCATATTTTTCTCCGAGTTCGGGCTTCCCTATAACCTCCATAAGTTTTCTCCATTGCTTATCCATAAGGGCAACAATAACCACATATCCATCCTTCGCCTTATAAACATTCCAGAAGGCTACCCTTCTGTTTTCATCCATAAGGCTTTCAGGAGTAATTCCGAACTGGCTCATCACCTCATCTGTTAATCCCGCACCAAATGCCCTCCTTATCTGGGTTCTGTAGTTGTGAAAATACATCACATCCTGCATTGATATATCAACCATCTGTCCCTTCCCAGTTTTTGACCTCGCTATGAGTGCTGAAAGAACTCCTATTGCAAGGTATGCTCCACTGACAAGGTCAGCAAAGAACACAGTAGGAGGCTTATCGGGTCTTCTCATAGCATCCATAATTCCACCTGTTGCCTGTCCTATAATGTCAAAAGCCTGCCTGAAGGAATATGGACCGGTATATCCAAATCCGGAAATTGACCCATAAATAAGGGATGGATTAACCTCTGAAAGAGCCTTATATCCTATGCCATACCTGTCAAGAACTCCAGGGGTATAATTCTCAACAAAAACATCTGCCTTTTGAACGAGTTTTTTTAAAATCTCGGCTCCTTTCTCTGTAAAGATATTAAGAGTTATCCCCTTTTTGTTCCGGTTTATCACAGAATATCCCCTTTCCGTATCCGGATTGAAAGCCATCAAAATCCTCAACGCCTCTCCCTGAGGGGGTTCCACCTTTATAACCTCTGCTCCCAGGTCAGCAAGAATTTGTGTGCACCTCGGGCCTGATAAATACTGTGAAACATCTATTACCCTTATCCCTTCAAGTGCTCCCATTTTAACCTCCTAATGCTTTCATTACTATTTCGTTTACATTTACCTTTGCCTTCAAAAACTTTCCGAGACCAAGAAGAAGCCCCATCACCCTTCCCATAAGGAGAAAATCTGATGGTATTCGAACGAGTGGATATTTTCTAACCAGTTCAAGGATTTCAGACGAAATATCCTGAAGGTTTAAACCTCTGGGATTTCTGTAAACTACCTGAGGTGCATACTTTACAACTATCTCTGCAAACCTTCTAAAACCTTCGGTCCCTCCATTTACTGATGAAAAACCTATTTCTTTAAAGGCAATAGCGAGGTCTTCAGCATTTCTTACTGCTACAGCCCTTGCCATCCTTCCAAAGCCCTGGATAGTTTCTTTTTTGATTTCTCTTGAAAGCCCGAAATCAAGCAGAGCAATCCTTCCGTCTTGAAGGACGAAGATGTTACCAGGATGAGGGTCGGCTTGAAAGAATCCTTTTGAGAAAATCATCCTGAAGTAAAGGTCAAGAACCTTTTCCATAACCTCTTCTCTTTTTATTCCGATACTCTCATAGGAGTTGTAATCAGTAACTTTTATTCCATCAATATATTCAAGCGTTAAAACCCTTTTTGTTGTAAACTCCCACAGGACAGATGGAACAACCACCCAATTTGTATCCCTGAAGTCTTCCTTTATCCTTTCCGCATTCTTTCCCTCATTTATGTAGTCAAGTTCAAGAAAAATGAATTCTTTAAACTCCTCAAGAAGTAATTTCCACTGAAGATTTTTACGAAATAAACCGAAAAATCTCAGGATGAGCCTCAAAACCCTGAGGTCTGTTTCCACAATTTTTTCTATCCCGGGATACTGAACCTTCACTGCAACTATCTGCCCGTTCTTTAGTTTTGCCCTGTGAACCTGACCAAGAGAAGCCGAAGCGATGGGTTCTTTCTCAAAATCAAGAAAGATATCCTCAATTTCTCCAAGTTCTTCTCTCAATCTCTTTTCTATCTCCTTGAAATCATGGGGTGGCACCTGGTCTTGAAGTCTTGAAAGTTCTTTCGTGTATGGGGAAGGGAGGAGATCAACCCTCATACTCAAAAATTGCCCTACCTTTATGAAAAGTCCCCTCAGTTTGAGTATGGTTCTATAAAGAAGACGGGCATTTTTTATATGGTGCTTCAGAGCAAATTCTTTGAATTTTTCTTTTTTGAAAAATAGTCTTATAACTTTAAGAAGGAAATTTATTCTTAACCAGATGTAAATCACAATTATGAGGCAGTAATAAAGCCTTAACCTCGGGTTCTTCTCTAAACTGAATTTTTCCTTGAAATTAAAATTATTTATTATAATATATAACATTTGATACTATAGTAATAGATGCAGAAAAAAATGTCAAGGAGGAAAGGATGTATACCGCAAAATTAAAATTCCCCTTTCATGTCAAAACAAAAATTATATACGGTGCGGGAAGCAGAAAGGAAATGAAAATAGAAATGGAATCAAGGGAAAAAAAGAGAGCAATGGTGGTGACTGATAGTTTTCTCTACAAAAACACGGATTTTATCAAAAATGCTGAGGAAATCCTTGGAAATTATTGTGTGGGGATTTTTAACGAAGTCCAACCCGATTCAGCCTTTGAGATTGTAGATAAGGGAGCTAAAATTGCAGAGGAAATGAAAATAGACACGGTAATAAGCATAGGAGGAGGAAGCAGTATTGACACTGCAAAGGGAATATGTGCAGTTGTATCAACAGGAAAACCTGTCAAGGATTTGATGGGTTTCGGAGGGATAGGAATTTCCAGACTTTTCCACATTGCAGTTCCAACAACCGCCGGAACAGGAAGTGAAGTGACCTCTGCTGCTGTAATAAAAGATACATCAAGTGGAAGGAAATTGATTTTAGCAGATTCCGCTGTAACCCCGGATGTGGCTATACTTGACCCTGAACTCATAATGGACCTTCCACCAAGCATAACAGCAGGAACCGGTCTCGATGCCCTTACACACGCGATTGAAGCCATTCACTCAAGAAGAAGAAATCCTGTTGCAGATGCCTATGCCCTTCACGCCATAAGACTTATTTCAAAGAATCTTAAAGAATGCGTAATTAAAGGCGATATCGTTCAAAGGGGAATGACAATGATTGCTGCCACAATGGCTGGAATAGCCTTTAACTCAGCAATGGTAGGAGTTGTTCACGCAATTGCCCATACAATTGGAGGAAAGTTCAATGTTCCTCATGGACTTGCAAACGGAATACTACTCGTCCCATCAATGAGATTTAACACGGATGCCTGTCCTGACAGATACATAATGGTGGCAGAGGCATTCGGAATAGAAAGAAGAAAGGATGAAAGCGACAACGAATATCTTGAAAGGGCATTAAATAGAATAGAAAGGTTTGTGAGTTCACTTGGTGTCCCGGTAAAACTTAGAGAAGTAGGTGTTCCAGAAGATGGACTTGAGGAGTGTGCTCAAATTGCTATGTCAGACCCGTGCATCCTTACAAATCCAAAGCCAATAAGCGACCCATCCGAAGTTCTAAAAATTTTAAAATCAGCATGGTAGGAGGCGGGGGTGGTGGGCGGGAAAATGCAGAGTAGGAAGAAAAATGAATAGCAGGAGGTAGATATGCTTGAATACAAACTCTTCATAAACGGAAAATGGGTGGATGGCTCAAAGGGGAATAAAATCCAAGCCATTAACCCGGCAAACGAGGAAGTTTTCGCAGAAATCGCAAAAGCAGAAGTTGAAGATGTTGATAAGGCGGTTAAATCAGCAAAATCTGCCCTTCCAAAATGGTCTGAAATGAAGCCCGAAAAAAGAACTGAAATTCTTTTAAAAGCCTGCTCCCTGATGAGAAGAAGGGCAGAAAATCTTGCAAAACTTGAAGTAATGGATTCTGGAGCGACTATTAGAAAGGCTCTCGGAGACATAAACTTCGGGATTTATAACTTCACATACTTCGTAAAGAAAGCATCTGAACTTTTCATAAAAGAAATAGAACCTATTGAAGCCCTGTTTATGAATTTCAGTTATGTAAGGAGAGAACCCGTTGGAGTATGTGCTGGCATAATACCATGGAACTTCCCTTTCTTAATGGCTATATGGAAGGCAGGTCCAGCGCTATCCATGGGCAATACAGTTGTTTTAAAACCCGCTCCGCAGACCTGTATAACGGCCCTTGAACTTGCAAAAATTTTTGAAGAGTGCGAACTCCCTCCTGGAGTATTCAATGTTATTACTGGAGATGCTGAAATAGGAGAGCCCCTAATTCTTCATCCTGATGTAAACAAGGTTGCCTTCACGGGTTCAACAGAGGTAGGAAAGAGGATAATGGAGCTATGTGCAAAAGGTTTAAAGAGAGTAACACTTGAACTTGGAGGTAAAAATCCGTTCATAGTTCTTGACGATGCAAATCTTGAGATTGCAGTTGATGGAGCGCTCTTTGCAAACTTTTATCACGCAGGTCAGGTATGCACATCAGGCTCAAGGGTTCTTGTTCAGGAGCCCGTATTTGAAGAATTTAAGGAAAGGCTATTAAAAAGGGTAAAAGGCATAAAAGTTGGAGACCCATCTGACCTTTCAACAGGAATGGGACCCCTCATTTCAAAGGAACACAGGGATAAGGTAGAATTTTACATAAAAAAAGGGATTGAAGAAGGTGCGGAGCTTCTTACAGGTGGTAAGAGACCGGATGGACTCAGTAAAGGGTTTTTCCTTGAACCAACTATATTTTCAAATGTGAAGAATAATATGACCATTGCCCGGGAAGAGATTTTTGGACCTGTTATGTGCCTTATGAAATTCAAAACCGATGACGAAGCCATTGAGATAGCAAACGATACAAGATACGGACTTGCTGCATCTGTCTGGTCAGAAAATCTATCAAGAGCAGCCATTATTGCGAGAGCAATAAAAGCAGGAACAGTATGGATAAACGAACATCATATCTTGAGTGAAAGGGCACCATTTGGTGGATTTAAGGAAAGCGGGATCGGAAGGGAACTCGGGGAAAGCGGTTTACTCATTTATGCGGAAGAAAAGCACATATCCACAAGCCTTGTCAATCAGAGATGGAGAAGAATGTGGTATGATGTAATTTTTTAGGGTATCTAAAAAATGATTATTAAGAAGTAAACTTTCTATGAGGGAATCTATTGGGGGTTATAGTTTTCTTTCTCGCCTTTCCCTTATCGTGTTCTTTCCTTGTTCTTCAGGAATCATCAGAAACTCTCCCTCCGAAAGAAAATAAATTTTTCTTTAATTTTTATGGTGCCGAATACAGAATACACTACTGGGATGATAATGCGCCAAGCGAAGAATATATGGAAGAGTTTACTCCCTGGGAATTTTACGGGGGTTTCCAGTTTGGATGGAGACGAGGACTCACCAGGCATTTAGATTTTCATATAAAAGCAGGATATTCCCCACCATTTGTGTTTCCTGTAGGAGGCGGATTAAAAATTGGTTCTAAACATTTAGGAATTGGTATCGGAGTAGAGGTGAATATCCCCGGGGCATTAGCCTACTACGGATACCCGATAATAAGCGTCATCAACGAGGAGAACATAATTTTATCTATATCTCCAAGATTTGTATTTTATCATGAGTTTGAAGATTGGGACACTAAATATTTCTGGGGAGGAAACATTGGGATCCTTCTTGGGAAAAAATTAAAAATAGGAAGCGAAATTTTTATTTTTAAATACGAAGACCCGGAGTGCCCTCACAGCAGTTGTTATACCAACGGTATCCCAAATATTATAGGATTATCTCTCGGCTTGATTTTTTAAGAGTAATAAAGTTTCTATGCGCTTTTATTTTTCCCTCCCATAACAATAATTCAAACTACTAATTATCTTTTCGGTCTCCCTGTTTGTTTTTTATGCTAAATTCCACTGATCATGAAACATTTCCATGTATCCATCTTTTTTAAAATAATAACATTTGACATTTGAAAAAAATTGATTAAAATATTTCTAAAATTAAAATAAATTTAAAAAATGAAGGAGGTGCAAAAATGAACGAATCTATAAAAGTTGGACAGGTTGTGCCTGATTTTGAAATTGAGACATATGAACCTGAAAAGGGGGAGTTCGGGAAGATAAATACTGCAAACATTCGTGCAAAAAGGCAGTGGTTAGTACTTGTTTTTTATCCCGCGGACTTTACATTTGTATGCCCTACTGAACTTGCAGACATAGCAGATAAGTATGAAGAAATAAAAAAACTCGGTGTAGAAATAGTTTCTGTAAGCACAGATACGAAGTATTCTCACTTCGCATGGCAGCGTTCAGAAGGATTATTGGAAAAAGTGAAATTTCCAATGGGTGCAGACCCAACTGGTAGGATATCAAGGTTGTTCGGAGTCTATGATGAAGGAACCGGACTTGCACTTCGTGGAACTTTTGTCATTAATCCTGAAGGAAAACTTGTAGCCAGTGAAATTAACTTTTACCAAGTCGGAAGAAATGCCGACGAACTACTGAGAAAACTAAAAGCATTTACATATGTGGATAAACATCCAGAAGAAGTATGTCCTGCAAAATGGGATGAAGGGCGAAAAACTCTGAAACCGTCAATCAAAATTGTGGGTAAAGTTGCTGAAGCACTGAAATAAACAGGCTCTCGTTTTACCAAATAAAAGAGACCAATTTTATAACTGCCTACCAGTTTTATGTTTTGAACTTTTCCTTATCCGTGCTAAAATTTAAAAATGAGTTTTAGAAGGCTAAGAGGTTTCAAAGATTTTCTGCCCGAAGAAAGTCAATTGTTCACCGTTCTTGAAGAAGCAGCAAGAATTGTTTTTAACTCCTCAAACTGCTTTGAGATAAGGTTGCCCGTTCTTGAAAGAGTTGACCTGTTCAAAAAGAGCATAGGTGAATTGACCGATATTGTAGAAAAAGAGATGTTCGTATTTCAGGATAAGGACGGTGAATTCGTGGCATTGAGACCGGAAGGAACTGCTTCTGTTGTCAGGGCTTATCTTGAAAATGGTTATCACATATCCTCTCCAAGAATAAAACTCTATTACATGGGTCCTATGTTCAGAAGGGAAAGACCTCAGAAGGGCAGGTTGAGACAGTTTCATCAAATAGGAATGGAATCCTTCGGGTTTTCTGAGCCATCAGCAGATGCAGATGTCATCTCAATAGTTTTTGAAATTTATAAAAAAATTGGAGTTGAAGGTATAAAAATTGCCATTAACTCGTTAGGATGTGAAGGGTGTAGAAAGGGTTATAAAGAAGAACTGAAAAAATTTTTGAATTCAAACACAAATATTCTGTGTGAAGATTGTAAAAGGAGAGCAATCAGTAATCCCTTGAGATTTTTTGATTGCAAGAATGAAGCTGATGAATTGAAAGAAAAGGCGCCCCATATTTCAGAATTCCTCTGCGAAGATTGCAGGAAACATTTTTCAGATGTCATTTTCCTTACCAGGGAATTTCCAGTGATTGAGGATAGGAAGCTCGTAAGGGGACTTGATTATTATACGAGAACAGTTTTTGAAGTATACTCGGAAAAAGAAGGAAGGGAATTTGTAGTTGCAGGAGGAGGGCGATACGATTCCCTCGTGAAAAATCTTGGTGGACCTGATACTCCTGCTGTGGGATTTGCCATCGGATGTGAAAGAACCGTGATTCTGATGGCCAAACCTCCAGTTAAAAGAGATGGTTTTTTTATAGCGTCCGCCGGTGAAGAATTTACAGGAATGGTTTTTGAAGTCCTTCAAAAAATAAGGAAAAAAGGAAAAAGATGCGATTTTTCTCCCTCATCGGGAAGTCTGAAATCCCAGATCAGAAGGGCGGATGCTCTTGGTATGAAATTCGTAATAATAATAGGTGAAGAAGAGGTAAAGAATGAGGTCCTTTCAATAAAAGACCTGGAGAATGGGAAACAGTGGACAATTCCTTATGGGGATATAGATTCCCTCATTTCTTATTAAAAATTCAGAAATTAGGTGTTAAACCTTCATTTGCAAATTTCAACAAAACAGCTATAGCCCTGTTCAAGAGGTAATTGTCTGGAAGTTTCCACTCATTGGCTCCCTCACCTGTTGCTGAAGGATTTACATACACTGAATTATTAAATGTGGGGTCCTGAAAGGCAATATAGGGAATTGTATAATTTATAGAGGGGAATATGCCATCTTCTTTAATTCTTACTCCGGAAACTATTCTTTGTTCGGTAAGATTATATGTGAATGTAAAAGAATCTGGAAAGTGAGGGAGGTCATAGATGTAAATAAAATCAAATCCTTTATCCACAGGACACTCTCCCTCTACCACGAATTTTTTGGGTGTCCTAATATCATTATCGTCATCATACCAGTATGGAAGAAGCCTCCTCAGGGGAACTGGCTCCATGAAAAATGCGGCAAGGTCAAGTTCAACAACCTCCGGAACAGGATTTTGATTTAGTTCTTTTAAAAGTTCGTTCAAGGGTTTAAAACCAATTCTCTTATAGGATTTTTCAGGATTTTCACCTGCATTCATCTGCTCCCACAAGGTTTGAGAGTATTCCTCCACTGTCTCAATCAATTTCTTAACAACAGGGTATATCTGCGTAGTTATCTTCAACCTTATTCCGCTTGAAACCTCAGGAAAGTTTATTATATCAGCATCAAAGGACTTTATACCAAAAACGAATTCATCTCCTACATCAATTTTCCCCTTTTCTCCCCTGTCAACGAATCCAAGAACATCATCGTCCTGATACTCATCTTCACTATTGAGCAGATATGCTAAAAAACCAGTATCATCCGAAGATGTAGTTTTTGTGCCTCCGTTTGAATAAATATATTCTGCAATCTTCTTGAGCCTTTCTGGAAGGATGGAGAATCTCTTTTTTAATTCAGGGTCTTTTGAAAACTCAAGTAATCTCGGGTTCACATCAAAAAATCCTCCGAGTTCCCTCAGGGTAGCCAGTGGTTCTTCAGAGTAAACATTAGGGACGAGAAGTGTCTGAACCTCCCCGGAGTGTGAAAAAATCAGGTCAATTGTTGAGAGGATTATGTTTGAAAGGATTGAAAGGAGATAGGCTTCTCCCTCATCCCATTCATCACCTAAAACTGCCATAAGGTAGTAATCACCGCCCTTTTTCCCGATCTCAATCTTTAAACCATCCTCAAGGACAAAACTGCATTTTTTTGATATGATTTCATCCGCCATTTCATCAATGTTTACGAGATATTTCTCAATTGGTTTTATAAATTGATAATAGGCATTCGCAAGATAATCCACTGCGGATGGAGATAGAACGGGCTGTGAAAGGGTGTTTATCTCTTTCAAAAAAACGAGAAAATTTGCGAGCATGGAGGCATAGAGAAATTCGCATTCTGTTAACTTATCCTTATTTTCCTCAATGTATGTGAGTGCCGATTCACCGTCGCCTGTGGAAAGAAACTTTTTCAGCGTCTTTTCATGAGATTCCTTTGAACCATTACCTGCACATCCCAGCAACCCTACCATACAAATAATCATTATCTTCTTCATTCTTCCCTCATTTTGTTTATTTCACAAAATATTATATCATATAAAAATGAAAAAAGAAAGGAGGAAGAGATGTCAAAGGTTTTATATGAAGTCAAGGGGCATGTGGCAATAATAAGATTGAACCGTCCTGAAAGGATAAACGCCCTTGATATGGATGTCTGGAGACTTCTCAGGGAGTATGCTGAAAGACTCGCAAAAGAAAAGGATGTGAGATGTGCTGTTCTTGTGGGAAATGGAGAAAAGGGATTCACAGCAGGACTGGATTTGAGAGGACAGTTCCCGATGGCAGAAATCCTTCAGGAGGAATCTGAATCAGTAAAAGTTCAAAAACTTTATGAAATGGTCAAAGAAATGAGAGATGTTTTCACAAAGATTGAAGAACAGCCAAAACCCGTAATTGCTGGAATTCACGGATACTGCCTCGGAGGCGGGGTTCAACTCATAGCCTGCTGTGATATAAGAATTGCATCGGAAGATGCAAAGTTTGCATTACCTGAAGTTCAGATGGGAATGTTTCCAGACCTCGGAGGAACCCAGAGGCTTCCAAGGATAATAGGTCCTGGAGCAACAAAAGAACTTATATTTACAGGAAAAATGATAGATGCCTATGAAGCATTGAGAATCCATCTCGTTGACCGGGTTGTGAAAAGGGAAAAATTGTTTGATGAAGTGATGGTCCTCGCTGAAGAAATTGTAAGAAATGCACCCATAGCGGTTCAAAATGCTAAGAGGGCTATTAACAATTTCATGAGGTTTCACCTTCCAGATGGTCTTGATTATGAAACGAGGTTGTCTTCAGTAACCCTCAATTCCAAAGACCTTTTAAGAGGTCTCGCTTCAGCATTCAATAAGGAGGCAAGAAAGTTTGAGGGCAATTAGGTTTTTATTCATCCTGTCCTTTTTTCCATCAATTGTGTATTCTATGACAGTTGAGGTGTATTTCAGTCCAAAGGGAGGGTGTGCGGATGCAATTGAAAGGAGGATTGACTCGGCGAAAAAAGAGATTCTTGTTGCAGTCTATACATTTACCAGTTCACAGCTTGCCTGGGCCCTTGTTCGGGCAAAGAAAAGGGGGGTTGATGTAAAGGTTATTCTTGATGTTAGTGAGGCTGAAGACCGCTTTTCAAAAATTGAGTTTTTGAAAAACAAAGGGATTGAGGCAAAAATTGATTATTTCCACATTCTTCAGACCCAGAGAAAGATGAGGAAATTTCCAGGGAAGATGCACCACAAATTTGCAGTTATTGATGAGGAGGTAGTCATAACTGGCTCCTATAACTGGACAGCAACCGCTGAGGAACATAACGATGAGGACTGCCTCATATTTACAGATGCTAAAGAACTCGCTAAGGTTTATAAAAAGAAATTTTTCATAATATGGGAAAGAAATTAAGAAGAAGTATAATAGGGCTTTTATTTTTTTCAGCGGGCGGGATAGTGTTTATTTTAAGCAAGACGAGTAAAGAACCAACCCCTGCAGGTAGATTTGAAGTCAATTTTGTTTCTTCTGCTTCAGAAGAGGTGTATAAGGAAATAGATATCAGGGATGAAAAGGGAATAAAGGCAAACACAGGAAGAAAGGTTAAAGCATCGTTTTTGCTAAAATATGTCAAAAACTCAAGAAGCAAAAAGGCTATATTCTTGATACCCGATGGTTCAAAAATAAAAGTGGTTCTTTTCACAGATCCATCAAGGAACGCACAAAAATTTAAAGAATTAAAGGGCGGAGAGGGTAAAGAGATAATGGTAAAGGGAAAATTGCTCTCCCATCCAAAATACGGGATAGAAATAATTGTTGATGATATAGAATTCCTTGAGTGATTCTCCGAAACCTTATCATATTTTTGGCTTAGATTTGATTTTTAAAATTGCATAAATATAATAAAACCTAAATGGGGCATTAGCTCAACTGGTAGAGCAGCGGACTCTTAATCCGTTGGCTGGGGGTTCAAGTCCTCCATGCCCCATTTTTAAGCATGAAATTGGATGGGAAGGAAAAAATACAAAATCATCGTTGGGGACCTTCACCTCGGAACAGGAAAAATTGGCAGGGACGGTTTCAACCCTTTTGAATCATTTTATCAGGATGAAAGGTTCATTGAATTTCTTGAACATCATACAAGGGATAAATATGAGGGCGCCTATGTGGAACTAATACTCAACGGAGATACTTTCTCAATGCTCGGAGGTGATGAAATCCTCCCTCCCCTACTTGAAGAAAATACATCTGCTATGGTTCTTACAAAAATTATGCACGGTCATAGAGAGGTTATTGAAGCATTAAGAAAATTTTCTGAAAGGGAAAATACCATGCTCACCTTTCTTGTCGGTGAATATGACATTGGACTTCTATGGCCTGTATGTGAAACGCTTCTAAAGGACTCAATTTCAAATAAAATCAAGGTGATGTTCGGTCCATACGAGACATCCGGCTTCAGGATAGAACACGGCAATCAGTTTGATGTCATACATCGCTTTAATAAAGAAGATGTGTTTTCATCAATAAAAAAAGGGGGAGTGCTAAAGCTCCCATACGGACCACTTTTCATTCACGGGTTTATAAATGAGTTAAAAAAGCAGAGGCCTTATATAGACAGGGTTCCATCGCTCTCAATGTATTTAAGATGGGCTTTTTACTTTGACACCTCCTTTGCTGTAAAAACTATTTTGAAAGGAATTGGGTTCCTTTTGAAGATATGGATTAAACATCCTCAGTTCCTCTACATGGAGTTCCCGAGCATTTTCAGTCTTATAAAAGAACTTTTAAGAAAATCTCCGCTTGAGAAATTTGCCTTTGATTTCCTCAGGAAATCAGGCTACAAGGGCTTGATACTGAGCCACTCACACATTCCATCAAGAAGAATTACTTCTGATGGGAAAATCTATCTCAATACCGGGACATGGACTGATACAATAAGTCTTGAGGTGGGAAACCTGGGAAGGAGAACGCTTTTTACCTATGTTGAACTTGAAGAAGATGAAAATGGAAATGTATCACCCCATTTAATGGTATGGAAAGGAAAAGAAGGACTTATGGAGGACTTCCATGGAGAGTATTGAAAAAATAATAGACTTTCATACCCACATAGGAGATGTCATAAACGGGCTTGAACTTTTTTACTACAAAGAAAAAAAGCCCAGAAGGAGAATAATTTTCCTTTTTGAACTGATGAGGTATAACAATATTTTCGGTGGCATTCCAAAATTTCTTGATATACCGATATCGGTTGAGATTCAAAACAGACATGCCTGGTCAACAAAGGAAAAGCTTTTAAAGAGTATGAAAAAAAATGGGATAAACTGCTCAATAGTCCATCCCATTGACCCTATTAAAAAGACCGAAGATATACTAAATCTGACAGATGGTAAGAATCTGATCCCATTTGCTTCTGTTTCTCCTGATGACCCTGATAAGGGAATAAAACTTAAAAATTATGTCCAAAAAGGGTGTAAAGGACTGAAACTACACCCCATTCTTCAGAAAAGACCTCCTGATTATAAGGGATATTTTGAAATACTGGAAGAGGCAAGAAGTATAACTATTCCTGTTTTATTCCATTCAGGACCGGTAAACTACTACCCGACAAAGAATCTCTATTATGAATACGGAAGGATTGAGAAATTTGAAAAAATAATAAAGGAATTCCCGAAAATCAGATTTATTCTTGCACACATGGGATTAGAGGAAGCAGACAAAGCAATCGCACTCGCTGAAAGGTTTAAAAACATCTATCTTGATACAAGTTTTCAACCTCTCAAAAAGATAATAAAAGCAATAGATAAAATAGGAGAAAGGAGGCTCCTTTTCGCCTCTGATTGGCCATCTTCTTTTCAGGAAACCCCTGTAAAAATTTTGAAAAGGCTTCTCAAGTATAAACCTCGTTCCGTCCCTTCTATAGCCTTCAAAAACGCCGAAGAGCTCCTGAATCTAACCCTTTAAAAATTCCTCAGCATAAAATAAAATCCTATACAAGTGAGGCAATGCGAAAACTTGAAAATATATTTTAATTTTATTAGAATTCCGACATGCCGAGGAGAAAACTCATTACCACCATCTATCTGACAGAAGAACAGAAGGAAAAACTGAAGCAGTTGAGCCTTAAGACAAAAATTCCGGTCTCAGAATACATAAGGGAGGGGATTGATATGGTTCTTGAAAAGAACAAGGATAAACTACCAGGACAGTTGACAATTGATGAATATCTTAAAAAGGGAAATAAAGCATGAAACTCTCGGGAGACCCTGAAGGGATAAATGTCCTTAAGTCTCTTAAGGAAAAAGACCCTGAATACCTGAAATTTCTCCTCAAGGAGGCGACAACAAATACAGATTTGAAATCCTACTATAAAACTCCTGATGGAAAAAAATTTGAAATAAAATTCAACCCGAAGGATTTTGAGTTCATAATAAAGAAACTTACATAAGAGACTTTCTACCCATTCCCATTTCATATCCCCAAGAAGAAACAAAATGTCCTTTACCTCTTTATAAAGAAAAACAAAACACATCTCTATCGGAGTATGATTTTTTAAATTTAATTAGTGCACATAAGGCGATTAGAATTTTTCTTTATTTTTGTTTTTTCTTACTTTTTTTCGGTGCGGTTATTCCTCCATAATTTCCACTATTCTACAAATTCTGCTTGACATCTTTTCATCTTTATTATTGAATGATTAAAAAAGGAGGTGTGAGATTAAGGGAATAATAAAAGTAGCAGTCATAGTGTTTCTAACAGTTCCCCTATATGCTGAGGAGTATAGAACAGTCCCC
>Ga0207433_10004805_pt1 | contig 24563 bp, 29 predicted proteins | sample YelNatPaOPGAMG01_FD_187559 | JGI IMG/M metagenome (GOLD analysis project Ga0207433, IMG submission 187559) | Hot spring thermophilic microbial communities from Obsidian Pool, Yellowstone National Park, USA - OP-RAMG-01 (SPAdes) (version 3) | ecosystem: Environmental > Aquatic > Thermal springs... | reverse complement strand
AAAAGAAACCTTTGAAGTAATTTTTTTATGACCTAGATCTATATCTTCAATTAAAATTTTGCGCTTACCATTTTTTAAAAAAGAAATTTCTTCCTCATTACCAAAAAAGCTCCAAGTTCCATTTTCAAGCTTAAGTCCATGTTCTCCAGCTGAAAGCTCTCCCCAGTTTCTTTGTCCAATCAAAATACTTGCTTCAATTCCTTCTTTTGCTAAAAAAATTGCTTGCAAAAGTTGGTTGGTTTTTATCCAGGAAAGATAACCTTCAAGAATTAAAATAGAAATTGCTGGCAAAAGAGTTGCCAAAATCCCCAAAGAAAGAACTATTTCAAGTAAACTTTGGCTTTTCATTGTTTAAAATCAATTATTCCAAAACTACTGCCTTCAATTTCTTTTTTCTGACTTCCTGCTTCAATTAAAATAGAAAATGGTTCTTTAGGTCTTCCTTCAAGCTTTAAAAAAACAATTTCATTTAAAGAAGGGGAAATTTTAAGAAACGAAGGAATTTTGATCTCTTCATCATATTTTGGATCTCTATTTTCAAATGAACTGCCCTGAAAAAAAATTATTTTTTGAGGCAAAAAATAAGCTCCAAAGGAGCTATCATTTTTTTGAGTCATTGCCATAAATTGCAAAAAGCGTAGACTTTCAATAAGCTTTTGACTTTCAAAATTAATGATAAACCGAAAATAGCTTTGAATGCTAAGGGGGGCTGCTACAAGCAAAATAGTAGTTAAAATACCAAGGGAAATTAAAACTTCAAGTAAAGTAAGGCCTTTCATCTTAGTCTTGTAGTTACTTGCCCAATAAATCTATAGATAGGAATGATGATTGAGAGTGCTAAAAACAAAATAAAAAGTCCAATTAAGATTAAAAGAATTGGCTCAATTAAAGTTGGTAAGGTTTTAAGCTGTCTTTCACTTTCTCTTTGATAAAATTCTGAAAGAATAAGAAAGCTATCTTCCAAAAATCCCGCTTTTTCTCCGGCGCTTATCAAAGAAACAAAAAAGATTGGAAATTCTCTTGGAAAAAGTCTAAAAATAGGAGCAAGCCTTTCTCCTTCAAGAACCCTGTTTTTAATGAAAATTAAATCTTTTTTATAAATCTCATTGCCCAAAACATCGATAGCAATATCAAAAGAGTCAATTAAAGAAAGTCCGCTTTTAACTAAAAGATAAAAATTTCTGGAAAGTTGAGCAAGATTTAAATTTTTTAAAAGATTTCCAAAAAATGGCAAATCAAGTACAAAGCGCAAAATTAAAATTTTGGTAGTTTTTTCATAAAGGAGGATTTTAAAAAGTAAAACCAAAAACAAAAAAAATGCTAAAACAAACCTAAAGTTTTCTTTTAAAAAAGAAACTAAGCTCGCAAAAATTTGCAAAAAAACTGGCAGAGGAATGTTTAATGATTCAAAATAAGCCTTGAGTTTTGGAATCACAAAGAAAGTTACTCCAAAAAGAATGAAAATTCCCAAAAAAATAAGAATCAAAGGATAAATCATCGCTCTTTTGAGTTCTTCTCTCAATTTAAAATCTCTTTCAAGTTGATAAACTCCTCTCTTTAGATTTTCTTCCAAAGTACCTGTTCTTTCGCCAACTTTAATTAAATTTATCAAAAGGGGAGTAAAAATTTGGGGATAGCGCCCCATAGCACTACTTAACTTTTCTCCTTCTTTTAATCTATCGCCTATCTCATTTAAAACTCTTTTTAAAGATGGTTTTTTTGTTTCCTCGGCTAAAATATTAAGAGCCTCACTAACTGGAATTCCTCCTTTAAGTAAAAAATAAAAATGTTCCAGAAGAAAAATTCTTTCTTTTAAAGAAACCCTTAAAAAAGGCATAAAAATTTTTATTCTCGATAAGCCCTTAAAACTTCTTCAAGAGTAGTAATTCCTCTTTCTGCTTTTTCTAGCCCATCTTCAATCAAAGTTTTCATTCCCTCTTTTTGGGCAACTTCCTTAATTTCTCGAGCATTCGCTCCTTTCATAATAAGCTTTTTTATTTTCTCCCCTACCTCCAAAACTTCAAAAATCCCAGTTCTTCCGAGATATCCACTTTTTTGACAAAGTCTACATCCTTTTCCTTTAAAAAATCTCAAAACTTTCCCTTTCTTTGAAAACCAAGCTGAAAGCTTTGGGCCAAAAGTAGAAGCAAGTTCTTCGGTTTTTATCTCATAGCTTTCAATACATCCAGGGCAGATTTTTCTAACAAGTCTTTGGGCGATAATTAATTCCAAAGCGGAGGCAACAATAAATGGTTCAATTCCAATATCAATTAATCGAATAATTGCTGAAGAAGCATCAATTGCGTGAAAAGAGGAAAGAACAAGATGCCCAGTTAAAGCAGCGTTAACTGCCAAGTTTGCTGTTTCTTGGTCTCTTATTTCTCCGACCATGATAATATCGGGGTCCTGTCTTAAAATTGCCCGAAGTCCTTCAGCAAAGGTAAGATTTGTCTTGGGATTTACTTGAATTTGATTTACTCCCTCAATGTCATATTCTATAGGATCTTCAATAGTCATAATATTTAATTCTCTTTTATTTAAAATTTGCAAAAAGGCGTATAAAGTTGTTGTTTTTCCAGAACCCGTGGGCCCAACGGTTAAAATAAGCCCCCAGCTTTTGCCAAGGTGCGTCCTTATTTTCGGAATAAGCTCTTCGCTGATACCAAGATCCTTCACCCCAAGTCTTCTTGTTTTTCGTGCCAAAAGTCTTAGGACTACTTTTTCTCCGTTTTCTATTGGGACCACCGAAACTCTGATATCAATTTTTTCTTCAGGGGCGCTAAAAGAAAAATGTCCATCCTGAGCCGAATCGTGTTCATCAATTCTCAATTTGGCCAAGATTTTGATTCGAGCTACCAAAAAATCGTGCAGTGCTCGAGGTAAAATTAAAACATCATGTAATTTCCCATCAATTCGATAGCGGATAACAGTTTTATAGGAATATGGCTCGATGTGGATATCAGAAGCTTGATTTTGGTAAGCTCTCTCAATTAAAAAATCAGTAATCTTAGCGATTGGAAGGTTGTGAAAAGCGGATGGGGTAAATTTCCATAAGTTATCAATTGAAGTTCTGCAAATTTCCTCAAACTCCTCTTTAATTTCTTTACGATAGAGGCGTAAAGCAAATTGAATGTGATTTTCAAAGGTAAAATGGGGAACAATTTTCTCTCCGGTTTTCCTTTCAAGAAACTCTTTAACCTCAAGATTATCTGGATGAACCATGGCTGCTTTAACTCCACTTGGAATTTTTTCAAAAAGAATTACTTTTTGGCGCCGAGCAACTATTTCTGGAATTAGTTTTAAAAGCGATTCATCAATTTTGGTTTTTTTCAAATCAACAAAGGGGAAACCCATTTCATCCGCAATCAGTTTTCCAAGTTCTTCTTCGCCAATTAATTCTTTTTCAATCAAAACATCAATGAGATTTTGTTTTTTTGCGTCACTTTCTTTCCTGGCCTCTTCGAAAGCTTCTTTGGAAATTAGTCCTGAATTAACTAAGATTTTTTCCAAAAAATTAGCATCAATTTCCATAAAAATAATTTACTTAGATGATTTCGCTAACCATTCTTTAACTTTATTTACAATCTCTGAAAGAGATGCTTCGCTTTTAATTAAATAAGCCTTGGCTCCAAGACTTAAAGCTCTTTCAATATCTTCTTTTTGGGCAAGGTTACTTAAAACAATTGCAGGAATATTTTTTGTCTCCTCATGAGAGCTAAGCTCAAGTAAAATATCAAAACCATTTTTTCCAGGAAGCATAATATCAAGTAAAATTAGGTCAGGTTTTTCAGAAATTACTTTTTGTAAAACTTCACTGCCACTTGCAACCTCTATTATTTCGACTCCAAGAGCGCGAAGTTTGTGTCCATAAATTTTTCTTAAAAAATGATCCTCTTCAGCAATGAGTATCTTTTTTGGCATGTTATTTTACAGGTAAAGAAAAGGCAAAAATTGACCCTTTGGGTTTATTTGGCTCATACCAAATTTTTCCACCAGAAAGCTCAATGATTTTTTTGGCCACAAAAAGGCCAAGTCCAGAACCTTCGGGATTCAAAGCGATTGCTTTTTCGCTCCTAAAAAATTTCTCAAAAAGTTTTGATCTTTCATTCTCAGAAATTCCAATTCCAAAGTCTTGACATTCAAAAACAAGCTCGTTATTTTTTTTGAAAATTTTAATAATAATTTTCCCACCTTTATCGCTATATTTTATTGCATTTGAAAGGAGGCTTTCAATTACCTCTCTAATTCTTAAAGGATCAACAAACACCAAAGGAAGGTTTTCTTCTTTTTCAAATATTATTTGACAGTTATGAGCCTTAGCCCAGGCTGAAAAATCTTGAATAATTTCTTGCACAAGCTTTTCGAGCTTTATTTTTTGAGGATGAAGTTCAAAATAGTCAGTTTCAAGCCTGCTTGCTCGGAAAAAATCATCAACGGTTTTATCAAGTCTTTGAAGAATACTTAAAGCATCCTCTAAATACTCCCGTTGCTGTAAAGTAAGGGGGCCCATTTCTTGAGAAAGCAAAATTTCAATATATCCTTTTAAAGCACTAATTGGATCTCTTAATTTATGAGCAAAAATTAAAACAACCTCAGGTATTTTTTGAAACTTTTTAGTTTTCTTCATAAGGATAAATTATAACACTATCTTTTTTAAAAATAAATATTGGTGGAAAGGTATCGGTATTTTAGCCTTGGTCTTTCCTTCCAGGCCAAGGTAAACTTTTTTTTGAAATCTTTTTTCCACAGGGAGAATTCTGGTAAAAATAAAAGCCCGTCTTTATATCCCAAAAATCTTGCTTTCCTTTCAAAATGAAAAAAGGCAAGCAGAGCACAGATAAATGCTGACCTTTGATGTTTATTTTGGCAAGGTGGATTTAATATAAAAAATTTTCTCGAGGCAACTTTTTCAATGAATGTAGGAAAAGTTTCAATTAAATTTAAATTTAAGATAAAACCTTTTTTTTCAAGAATTTTTTTAATTTTTTTAGCAAAATCACAAAGACTTGGCATTAAAGCAGGGGGCAAAGGATTAATTTTCTCTTCTCGAAAAATTCTTGTGGACAAAAACTTCTCAAAAAGCCTCATTTTCCCTTTGCCCTTCCCGGAGGTCAGCGGAGCGTCAATAGCAATTACTTTTATTTTTGAAAGATGAGGTCCAATTTCTTTAAAAAAATCCCTTCCAAAAATAACTTTACAAGCTTTGCAGTTAAAAAAATTTAAATCTCCATCTTTTTTAAGAAGGCAAATACCCGTGGTTTTTCTATCTTCTCCCCCAAGATCAACGCCCAAAAATAGTTTTTCACTTTGAAATTCTTTGTCTTTGTTGATAAATTTGATAAATTTCGTCGACCGTTGTTGCATCTTCTGGTCCTTTATCTTCTCTCCATCTCAAAAATTTGGGAAAACGTAAAGCTAATCCTCCTTTTTTTATTTTATCTTTTGCTACCATGTGGACTGGTGAAATAGTCAGTTCTGCTCCTGATATTTCAATAACTTTTCTTGGCTCAAACCAAAGATCCGCTTCCATCTCTGTCTCAACAAGCCGATGTTTTTTTTCAATTAAAAAAGGTTTTAAAATTTTGGGAAGTTCTTCTAGGTCTTTATCAGTAAATCCTGCACCAACTTTGGTGAAGCTTGGATAGCTATTTTTTTGTGGATCAAAAGCGGAAACTAAAAGAGAGCCATAAGATCCTGCTCTTCTACCAGTACCAAAGAAAGCTCCGACAACAACAACATCAAAGGTATCCGCAAGTTCTTCTTTATACTCTTTTTTAAATTTAATCCATTTCCAACCTCTAGTACCTGCTTCATAATCGCTCTTGGCGTCCTTAATCATCACTCCTTCTGCCCCTTCTCCCATCACTCTCTCAAAAAAATCCTTCATCTCTTCAATGTCTTCAGTGACGATGTATTCTCCAAGAACCACTCCCTGATTTTCTTTGATGACTTTTTTCAAAATTTCTTTTCTTTCAGAAAGTGGTTTTTCAATTAAAGAGCTTCCATTTAAACTTAAAATGTCAAAAAGAAAATACTTTACCGGAATTTTTTTTGCATATTCTTCAACATCATATTTTCTTCTCCTCTGCATTAAAATTTGAAAAGGTAAAAGTTTTCCAGTTTTTTTATCGTAAGGAACGACTTCTCCCTCTAAAATTCCTTCTTTTCCTAAAAAAGCTTCTCTGAGCCACTTTTTAACATCGGGAAATTGATGGGTAATATTTTCGTGTCTTCTTGAATAAAAAATAATTTCTTTTGGAGAAATATGTGCCTGAAGTCTTTCTCCATCATATTTATACTCAACCAAAACCTTGCCCGAAATATGCTCTTTTACTTCCTCAAGTTCTTCAATTCTTGAAGCAAGCATCATTCTTGTAGGAATACCTAAAATTGGTTTTGCTTTTTCTAAGGATTTTAAACCTTCCTTAATAGCTTTATAAGTTACTTCTCCAATGTCCGGAAAAAGGTTATAAGCCTTTTCTAGAATTGATTTCTTTTCTTTGGTGCCAAAAAGGCCTTTTGAAATTCCATAAAGTAAAGTCATATCAGCTACTCCAAGACGCAAAACTCCAAGAACAAGTCTTACAATGTATTTTGCTTCAAGAGAGGAGGAATTTTTTAAAAGCTCACTTAAAAGATTAATCTTTCTTTCTTGAGAACCCTCTCCGGAAGCTAAGGCAATTTCTTTTAATTTTTGATAAACTTCTTTAACTTTAAGTCCTTTTCCTTTTTGATTTCCTAAAAGCCTGAAAGCGGTATCTCCCAGATCTCCAGTTTCCTTGAATATTTTTTCAACTTCCTCCTGACTTTTGTTTACTGCTTTCCCAATTGCCCTTGAAACAAGTTTTGAAGCAAGACCAAGCTCAAGGCCCTTGTATTCAGGTTCTATTTCCCCTTTAATTAAATAACTTGCAATCCTTCCTTCCTCAGGAGAGACTTTCCTGAAAAAATTAGCCAAAATGTCAATCATCTTAAGCGAAGATGAAGTAGCTTCAAGAGAAGCAAATGTTTGAGCTAATTCTCTAAAAAGTAAATTTTGGGCCATTTTTTATTAATTTTACTTTTGAAAAAGAAAACTTCAAGATTGAAAAAATAAGGGGCCAAAAAACTTTGGCCCCTTATTCTTTAAAAAGGGGAAGATGTTCTTTGAATTTTCCCCATTCCCGGTAGGGCGCCCGATAAAGGAAGGTATATACACCCTCCTTTTTTTCTCGCAAAAGCCCGTTGTCTAGGAGAACCTCGAGGATCATTCGCACATCTACTTCTGAAACTCTTTCTTCCCCTGGAGTATAATACATTTCCCATAAGAGTGTGGCAAGATTGTTAAGAGTTCGGGGCCGTTGTTCCCCTTTTCCTGAAAGGGGGGAGGAGGGAACTATTTCGAGAACTTTGCTGGCAACCCAGAGGAAGAATTCCTCATGGAAATCAAATTTGCGGGGACCAATTGTTAATGCTTGATAAACTTTGTCCCAAAAGGAGAGCGTTTCTTTGGTTTTTTCCGGTTTCTCTTGATATAAAGGAACGGTAACATCTTTGCCTCTTAAGCAAGGGGGGGTAGTAAGTAGGTCAATAAAAAGTTGATGAAACTCTCCCCCTTTTTGCTCCACAATTGCCTGAGCTTTCTCTGCCAAAAGTTTATCCCCAGTGAGTAGAAGGAGTGTGGAGCCTGGGGGGAGCTCTTGAACTTTTCCAATTATTGCCTCATCTGTTGTCCCTTTTGCGCCTTCCTGAGAGGGAGGGCAAAGAATAATCTCAATTCTTGCCCTTTGCAAAGCGATAGCAAAAGTTTCCGACGGGATGAATTCCCAAAAACTTTTTACTGTGTCAAGCTTTCCATAGGTTTGGGCTAAAATCCTACAAGTTCGGGGGAAAGAAAGGCGCCAATCAGGAAGTTGGTATCTGAAAAGATGTCGAAGGTAATCCCCGTCAATGAAAAGAACCTTCTTCCCTTCTTCTTTTTGGGAGATAGCTATTTTTTTCTTGAGCTCTCCTATTTCAAAAGCTAACCTATCGATGTTTCCCGAAAACCTTTCCACCTCCTTCAAAATCTCTTCCATTTTTGCTGAAAGTCCTTGGATATCCTTTTTTAGGTCTTGAAGCGATGCTAGCGATTCTTGGACTTTTGTAGCAAGCGATCCAAGAAGGCCCAAAAGCTCCCCAAGCATTTTCCGAACCTCCCCAACAAACATCCTATCTCACCTCCTTTTTAAAGATCGCTAAATTATATTTTAGCAAATTTTGATATAATTTTAAAAAAAATGGCTGCCAATCTTCCCCCTCAATTTTTTGAACTCCAGGCAAAACTAAAAACTGCAAAAACAAATGAGGAAAAGATAAAAATTTTGGAGGAAATGCTTTCAATTTGCCCAAAACATAAGGGCACAGAAAAAGTTCAAAAAGAAATTAAAAGAAAGATTGCTAAATTAAAAAAAGCTTTACCAAAAAAAATTAAAAGGGAGGAGATCTTTTTTGTCAAAAAGGAAGGAGCGGGACAAATAATTCTTTTGGGAAAGGCAAATTCTGGGAAGACCTCTCTTCTAAATGCTCTAACTCAAAGCTCTTTTAAAGTCGCAGATTATCCTTTTACTACCCAAAGACCTACTCCAGCGATGCTTCGGTTTGAAAACATTTTAATTCAAATTGTTGATACCCCGCCAATTTCAAACGAATTTAAACCCGGTTGGCTTAAAAATCTTCTTTTAAATTCAGATGGAATTTTGGTAGTTCTTGATTTAACTCAAAATGTTAAAGAAGATCTTGAAGAAATTAAAAAAATTCTAAAAGAATGGAAAATTGAAACGGAAAAAGTTCTCTTTTTGGGAAATAAAATTGATCTTTTAAACAAAAAAGAGGCTTTAAAAATCTGCCAAGATTTTCGTCTTTTTCCTCTTTCAGCAAAAACAAATGAGGGCACTCAAAATTTAAAAAAAGAAATTTTCAAGATTTTAAATGTAATTAGAGTTTATTCAAAAGAACCAGGGAAAAAACCAGATTTTTCTTTGCCTTTTATTTTTAAAAAAGGAACAACGGTCATTGAATTTGTCAAAGAAATTCATCAAAATTTAGCTCAAAATTTTAAAGGCGCAAAGCTTTATCAAAAAGGAAAAGATCATCCAATAATAGTTGGCAAGGATTATCTTTTAAAAGATGGTGATGTGATAGAAATTATAAAATAAAAAATCTTGACAAAAAAATTTTTTCGTTCTATTATTTTTTGGAAACTAACAAATGGGTGAGTTAACAAAAAAAGAAAAAAAACCTCCGAGTTCCTCAACTCTTGAAAAAAGCAGCTTAATTTCTTTTCTGCCTCTTTTTCAAGTAGAAACTGAAAGTGATATCAAAGGTTGTTTTTTGCTTTGGGAAAAATTTTCACCAAAGAAAAGTCTTTTTGATCTTTGGGAATTCAGATACGCTTTTTATCTTGGATATAAATACAGGCCCCACTTTTTGATTTTAAAAGAAAATCAAAAAGAAGTTGGGCTTTTGCCTTTATGGTACGATAGCCAAAGAAAAAAATTTTTTTGGTTTGGAAGCGATTGGCAAGAGGAAGTAAGTTTTTATGTAAAAGACAAAAGATATATTGAAAATCTTCTAGAAATTGCTCCTTCCCCTTTGTTTTTAAATGCAATTACAAAGGAGGGAATTGAAGATTTAATTTCCTCTTTGCCTTTCAAAAAAGATGATCCAAAATACGTTTTGGACCTCAAAAATTTCAAAAATCACGAAGATTTCCTTAAAACTTTAAAGAAAAATACAAGAAGAAACTTAAGAAAGGATAGAAATAGAATTTTAAGGCAAAGTCCAAAGATTATTTGTGACGATTTTTCATATTTTCCAAAGCTTGTTGAACTTTCCAAAAAAAGGTTTATCGCAAAAGGAGAAAAAGCTGATTGGGAAGATCCAAGAAGAATAGAAACTTTTGAAAAAGTAATTTCTCTTTCTGGAAAATCTTATAAAGCAAGGATGATTATTGTTAAAATCAAAGATGAGATTGCTGGAATTGATTTAATTGCTCTTTATAGAAAAACTTATTTTTGCCTTAAATGTGGATACGACGTTGAAAACTTCCCTGGAATTGGAAATTTTGTGAACCTTCTTGAAATCGATGATGCGATAAGGCTTGGAATGGAAAAAATTGACTTCTTGCAAAACAGTTATCAATGGAAAGAAAAATATTTTACTCCTCTTGAACTTTTTAAATTTGAAAAATGAAACTTATTCAATCATTCATTTTGGGCCTTATTGAAGGCCTAACTGAATTTTTACCTGTTTCCTCAACCGCTCATTTAGTTTTATTTTCTTCCCTTTTGAAAATTTCTCAAAGTGAATTTCAAAAATTTTTTGAGATATTTATTCAGGGCGGAGCATTTTTAGCGGTAGTTTTTGGCTATTTCAAATTTGTTTTTAAAAATCCTCAAGTTTTAAAAAAAATTTTAATTTCCTTTTTGCCAACCTCAATTTTGGGAATAGTTTTTTATAAAATTTTCAAAAATTTTCTTTTGCCAAATAAAACTTTAATTTCTCTTTCTCTTATTTTTGTTGGAATTTTATTTTTAGTTTTTGAAAAACTCATCCAAAAAGGCAAATTTCCCCTCAAAAAAGGGCTCAAGGAAATGACCTTTTTTGAAGCGTTTTTTATCGGAATAGTCCAAGCTCTTTCAATGATTCCTGGAGTATCAAGATCTGGGGCGATAATTTTGGGAATGATGCTTTTGGGATTTAAAAGAGATGAAGCAGTTTTATATTCATTTTTGCTTGGAGCTTTAACTTTAATCTCCGCTTCATCTTTTGAGCTTTTACAATTTGGCGCCAGAAATCTTTTTTTGAATCAAAATCAATTTTATTTTCTCTTAATTGGTTTTTTCACTTCCTGCTTTTTTGCTTTTTTTGCAAATAAGTGGCTCCTTAAATATCTTCAAAAACATGATCTTAAAATTTTTGGCTGGTATCGAATAATTATTGGAATTATCTTTTTGAGTCTTTAAGCTTAGTTTTTGAGTCTTCTTCCTACAAATTCGGCAAATTCCGCAAGCCTTGTTGCATAGCCCCACTCATTATCGTACCAGGCAACTACTTTAACTAAATTTCCTTTAGCTTGAGTTAAAAGCGAGTCCACGATCGCTGAAAAAGGGCTTTGAATAAAATCTGAAGATACCAGGGGTAGCTCTTCTACCTTCAAAATACCCCTCAGTTTTTTTGTTTGAGAAGCTTTTTTCAAAGCCAAATTTACTTCTTCTTTGGTAACTTTCTTTTTGAGCTCACAAATTAAATCCAAAATTGAAACAGTGGGAATAGGAACTCTCATAGCAATTCCATCAAGTTTTCCCTCAAGTTCTGGAATCACTCTTCCAATGGCCCTTGCCGCTCCAGTTGAAGTTGGGATGATATTTAAACCTGCTGCTCTTGCTCTTCTTAAATCACGATGGGGCAAATCTAAGATTCTTTGATCGTTAGTATAAGCATGGACCGTTGTCATAAAGCCCCGAACGATTCCAAAATTTTGGTGCAAAATTTTAGCAATTGGAGCAAGGCAATTTGTGGTGCAAGATCCCATATCGCAAATCTCCCATTTTTTCGGATCGCATTTTTCTTCATTTACTCCGAGAACAAAAGATGGGATTTTATCTGGGTCATCCGAAGGAGCGGAAATAATTACTTTTTTTGCGCCAGCTTCAAGATGCTTTTTTGCTCCATGATAGTCTGTAAAGCGCCCAGTGCATTCCAAAACAATGTCTACTTTAAGCTTTTGCCAGGGAAGCTTTGCTGGATCAGTTTCCGAAAAGATTTTAATCTCTTTTCCGTCAATAACTAAAGAATCTTTTTTTGCTTCGACTTTTTTTTGATAAATCCGATAAATTGAATCGTATTTCAAAAGATGAGCCAAAGTTTTGGGATCTGTGAGATCATTAATTGCTACTACCTCCAAGTTTTTGTGTTTTTCAAGAATGTTTTTTAAGGTTGGTCTTCCAATGCGACCAAAGCCATTAATCGCAATTTTAATCATAAAAAAATTTTTTAATATTTTTGACCTTTATGTTAAATTTTTTATTACTTTTGGAATAAATTTCAAAAGATCAGAGGCAGTCATTCCAACCCCAAATTCTTTTGTGGCAAGTTCTCCGGCTTTGCCATTAATGTAAGCTGAAGCTAAGGCGGAAAGTAAAGGATCAAATCCTTGCGAAAGAAGCGCTCCGCAAATTCCAGCTAAAGTATCGCCAGTGCCTCCAACGGTCATTGCTGGAGTTCCAGTTTTGTTAAAAAATACTTCCTTTCCATCAGAAATAATATCAACATTGCCTTTAAGTAAAATTGTCCAAGAAAACTCTTGAGCTAATTTTTGGACCTCTTTTGCCTTATCTTGTAAAGTAAGTTTTGAAATATCTTTGCCAGAGAGGACAAAAAATTCGTATTGATGAGGAGTCAAAACAAATTTCTTTTTGGCAAATTCTTCTTTTTTTTGAGAAATAGCCCAAATAGCATCTGCGTCAACAACTACAGGAATATTAATTTGTGATAAAAGTTGGCGTACCATTTCTTGGGTATCGCTATCTCTTCCAAGTCCTCCCCCGACAACTAAAGCGGTTTTTTGATGAGAAACTTTCTGGGCGCTTTTAATTAATGCCAAAATAGTAGGAATATCTTTTGGAGAAAGGTCATGACATTCCAAAGGATAGGCAATAAGATCTGGAGAAAATGAAGCAATAATATCCGCTGCTCTCCTTGGAGCAATAACTAAAGTCAGATCAGCTCCAGTGCGCAAAGCTGAGAGGGCGACTAGGGCTGGGGAGCCACTATAAAGATGAGATCCGCCAATTATAATTAAATAGCCAAAATCGTATTTTTTTGAGTCCTTAGGTCTCTTTTTAAAAATTTTTTTTAAGATTTCTTTTTTAACCAATTTCATTTCTCTCTTTTTCTATTTTATCGCAAATTTCTCTAAAATCGCAATACTCACATTCCTTTGGAAAATTCCCTTCTCCCTGGAAAAATTTTTCTCTTTCGGTTTTAAGCCTTAAAGGAATTGGAGGTAAAATTTCCTGTTCTATTTGATATTTAAGTTCCAAAAAGCTTTGAATTATTTCTTCGCAAAGGGATCTCTCGTAAGGAAGTTCAAACTCTTTTAAATCCTGAGTATTTTTATTTTCATAAATCAAAATTCCCTGAGGGATCTTAAAGTAATGCATATAAAGCTGAAGTTGCTTTTTGTGAGCTTCTTCTGGTTCAGCTAACTTTTGAAATTTAAAATCGCTAATGCTTTTAAAATCAACCACGTAAAGTTTTTCTTGAAATGAAATTATTGCATCCGCTCTTCCCCTAAAAAGTTCCTGGGGTGGAATATCAATCTCTGAAGCAACAACCTTAATTTCAGGAATTCCAAAAAGGGCTCCCATCAATTTTTGGTGAATAATATCTCCATGATCAAAAACCCGCAAAATTCTTGCTTCTTTCTCTTTTTTGGGATATCCTTTCATTTCAAAATAGACCGCTCTTAGGCATTTACCTGCGTCGGTAATATAAAAGTGTAATTTTTCTTTCTCGTCTCTTTTGTCTTTATAATATTTGTCAATGAGCTCAATAAGCATATTATCTTTTTTGCCATTGAGGAGCTCTTCTTGCTTTTTTGAGTCCAAACTTTTTTCTCTCAACACGCCTTGCGTCGCAAGTTAAAAACCCATGGGCACGCATTATTTTTTTAAAATCAGGGTTAAACCTAACCAAAGCTCGAGCCAGAGCAAGACGCAAAGCTTCCGCCTGTCCCCGAATTCCTCCACCTTTAACTTTCGCTGAAATATAAAGCGGAAAACTCAAAGGAATTTTTTGAAGTGGCTCTTTAGCTACTTCTTTTAGTTCAAATGTTTTGAAGTATTCATTTAACTCTTTTTCATTAACTAAAAATTTATCCTCCTTTTTTTCCGGATAAATTCTTACCCTAGCAACTGCCTCTTTTCTTCTGCCAATTCCCTCAAAATATTTTAAATTTTCCTCCATAATTTTTTAACTTAAAATTTTAAGCCTTTTTATTCTTTTTTTTCTTAATTTGTTTTTGGGAAGCATTCCATAAACTGCCATTTTTAAAACTTTTCCTGGATCTTTCTCCCAAATCTTTTCCAGAGGAATTTTCTTTTCATGGCCAAGATATCCTGAATGAAAAAAGTAAAGCTTATTTTTAAATTTCTTGCCAGTAATTTTCATTTCTTTTACATTAATTACCTCAACCACTTCATCTCCTTCTTTTGAGGGGTCATAATCTGCCCGGTGTTTTCCTTGTAAAATTTTTGCTATTTGACTTGCAAGTCTTCCAAGTGTTTTTCCTTTGGCATCTATTTTCATAATTTTATTTTACAAATTCAATTTTTGCCATTTGACTACCATCTTGACTTTTGATTGGTAGTTTAATTATCCGTGTATAACCGCCTTTTCTTTCTTTATATCTTGGAGCAATTGTTTTTAATAATTTAAAGGCCGCTTCTTTTGAAAAGAATTTTCTTAAAAAGCGGAGAGTAGCTAAATTATCTTTTTTTGCTTTGGTAACTTTTTTCTCGATAAACCTTTGAAGTTCCTTAGCTTTGGCTAAAGTGGTGACTATTTCCTCTTTCAAAACAAGATTTTCTGCCAAGCTTTTAATCAAAGCTTTTCTTTGATCTTTTTTCCTTTTAAGTTTTCTTCCTTTTTTTTGATGGCGCATAAAAATTTTAAAAATTTAGCTTTTTTCTAAAAGATCCTTCATTGTCTCACAATGCTTCATTAAAATTTCAAGAGCCTCCTTTAAAGCGTCAAGGGGAGCAATGCTCCCATCGCTTTCAATCTCCATAGTCAGTTTATTATAATCTGTTCTTTCTTTATACCTTATTTCTTCGGATTTAAAAGCAACATTGACAATTGGTGTAAAAATAGCATCAAGATATACCTCTCCGGGTTTAGCTAGCTCTGGTTGATGCTCTTCCGCTCGAAGATATCCAAAACCCTTTTTAGCTTCAAGGGTCACCTCAAGTTTTGCTTTTGGAGAAGTTAAAGTAGCAAGATGTAAGTTTTTGTTTACAATCTCTACTTCTGGCGGAGTTTTAATATCTTCCGCTTTTACCTCTCCTTTTCCTTCTTTCTTTAAGATTAACTCCTGGGGCTTGTCGCTGAAAATTTTAAGCCTTACTTGTTTTAAATTTAAACAAAAATCCAAAACGTCTTCTTTCATTCCTTCAATAACCGAAAATTCATGAGGAACGTTTTTAAAAGTTGCCTTGGTAATTGCCGCTCCTTCGATTGATGAAAGAAGAATCCTTCTTAAAGCATTGCCCAAAGTAACTCCATATCCGGGATAAAGCGGCCAGATTTCAAAAGCAAGTTTTTTGCTACCTTTTTGCAAAATATTAAGTTTTGTTGGTAAGGGAATCATATTTTTATCTTGAATAAAAAGCAAAGATTAATGAAGTATTATATTTGGTTTTTAAAGTCTCAACATCTGGATCTTGAATGACCTTTATTTTCCAGTTTTTTGGATCAAAAGAAAGCCAAGAAGGAATTTTCGATTTATCCATGGTTAAAAGAATGTTTTTAAAAAAAGTTTTGTTTTGAGAAGATGGCGTTAACGTAAGTTCGTCCCCTATTTTAACTTCATAAGTTGGAATGGTTAATTTTTTTCCATTTAAATAAAAATGTCCATGAGAAATAAGCTGTTTTCCTTGAGCCCTTGAGCTTGCAATCTGGGCTCGATACAAAACATTAAAAGCTTTTCTCTCAAGTCTTTTCAAAAGAAGTTCTGAAACATCGATTTTCCCTCTCTCTTTTAAAACTTCCTTAACAATCTTTTTAAAATGTTTTGCTTCAAGAAGATAAGATTTTTTCAGTTTTTGAACTTCTCGAAGCTCTTCTCCATATTCAGTAAGCCTTCTTACCAAAGTTTTCCCTTTTCTGCCCGGAGGATAAGGCTTTTTTAAAAGTGGACATTTTGGAGATTCACATTTTTCGCCTTTTAAAAAAAGCTTCTCACCAATTCTTCGACAAATTTTACAGGAGGCTTTCTTAGTTTTTGATTTTTTTGTCTCTGTTTTTGTCTCTGCCATAATTTATTTTTTAGCGGGATTTTTGGGCTTTTTGGGCCTTGGCCCATCATGAGGTATTGGGGTAACATCGGCAATTGAAACAATATTTAAGTCCCTAGCAACAAGCGCTTGAAGGGCCGCTTCTCTTCCTTGTCCAATACCCTTAACAAAAACTTCAACCTTTGGAGCTTTGAGCTTTTGAATCACGCTTGCCATTACTTGGGCTACCTGAGTTGCTGCAAATGGTGTTCCTTTTTTTGTGCCGGTAAATCCAAGTTTTCCGGCGCTTGACCAAAAAATTACATTGCCTTTCTCATCGGTTAGAGTGGCGATCAAATTATTATAAGAAGATTTAAGATAAAGCCTCACCCCTTCAAGGGCTTTCTTTACTTTGAGCCTTGCAAGTTCTCTTTTAATCTTCTCATCTACGGTTTCCCTTTCTTTAATTAAAGCTTCTTTTGCCGGTTTAACTACACGTTTTTTTCCCATAGCTGTTTTATTTTGGAGCTGGAGGCTTTCTCTTACCAGATGAAACTGTCCTTCTCACATTCCCCCTCACGGTGCGAGAATTCTTTCTTGTTGTTTGCCCCCTTACCGGCAGACCTTTTTGATGCCTTATTCCTCGCCAACATCCTATTTCTTTAAGTCTTTTAATATTAAGCATCACCTCCCTTTTTAGTTCTCCGCCTACTTTGTATTTACTCTCAATTATTTTTTTAATTCGCTCAAGCTCCTCAGGAGAAAGATCTTTAGCTCTTTTTTGAAAATCAACTTTGGCTTCATTTAATATTTTTCTTGCCAAAGATAAACCAATACCATAAATGTATGGCAGAGAATATAAAATTGGTTTATTTTCGGGAATATTAACACCGGCAATTCTTGGCATAAAAAAAATTTAGATTGAAGCTTTTATTTGAAAATTTGTTTTGAGTTATTTTTATCCTTTCACTTTTTCATCCTTGCCTTTGTTTATGCTTTGGATTTTTGCAAATAACATAAAGTCTTCCTTTTCTTTTTACAATCCGGCAATCTTTGCAAATTTTTTTTATTGAGGATCGAACCTTCATTTTAATTTTCTTTATTCTCTTAAAATAATTCTCCCTCTTTTTTGATCGTAAGGAGAAAGTTCCACAATAACCTTATCTCCGGGAACTACTTTAATAAAATGAAGACGCATTTTCCCGGAAAGGTATGCCAAAATTTCATCGCCGTCCTCAGTTTTTACTTTAAAAGTAGTATCTGGTAAAGCTTCAATTATGATTCCTTTTTTTCTAATAACTTCTTTCTTTTTCATTCGTTTAAAAAAATATCAAAAAAAAATCATGAAGTCAAGGTTTTTCAAAAATCCGATAAATATCGCCTGCTCCAAGCACCAAAATTACCTTATCTTTCAAATCAAATTTTTTTAAAAACTCAATAATTCTTTTTTTGGGTAAAAACAAAATATCTTTAGAATTTCCAGTTCTCTTTTGAAGCTCAAAAACTAAATCCTTTGAGGAAATTTTAAGCGATCTTTTTTCCCTTCCAGCTACTTCAAAAATTTCATCGAAAATTATTTTCTCAACTTTCTTTTCTTTAAAAAACTTCTCAAAAACTTTGACAAATTCCTTAAAAAGAAAAAAGGTTCTTTGCCTTTGATGAGGCTGAAAAATTACCCAAATTTTTTTCCTTTTGAAAGCTTCATTTGCCGAATTTAAAGTTGCCTCAATTTCTCTTGGATGATGAGCATAATCTGAGACAATTAAAACCTTATTTTTTCCAATTTTAACCTCCTTTTTCTCAAATCTCCTCCAAGCTCCCTGATACTTACTTAGAGCCGAAAGAGAAATTTCATCTTTTATTTTTAAAGCCCGAGCCAAAGTTAGTGCCAAAAGAGCATTTGAAAGATTGTGCTTGCCCGGGATTTGAAGGGCTTTTTTCAAAAAAGAAATCTCTTTTTTGTGAGAAATTGAGCAAAAAAAGGTATTTTTTGGAAAGGAAAGCTTTTCTTTTAAAAGCTTTTTTGTTCCTTGGTCATCTTTATTTAAAACAAGAATTCCATCTTTTGGAAGTTTTAGAATTAAATTTTTAAAGCTTTTAAGAATATTTTTGAAATTTTTAAAATAATCAAGATGGTCCTCATCAATTGTAGTAATAATTAAAGCGGAGGGGGAATAGTTTAAAAAAGCATCTTTATATTCATCAGCTTCTAAAATTAAATATTTGCTTTTGCCTGGGCGGTAATTTGAAAGACCAAACTCTTTTAAAAGCGTTCCAATAAAAACAGTTGGATCAAATCCCGCTTTAATCAAAATTAAAGAAAGCATTGCACAGGTTGTTCCTTTTCCATGGGTTCCCGCAATAGCGATTGTAAAATATTTTTTTGTAATTTCACCAAGAGCTTCAGGATAGCTTTTGGAAGGAATTTTGAGTTTTTTTGCTTTTAAAATTTCTGGGTTTGATGGAGAAATTGCATTTGAATAAACCAAAAGAGAAATTTTTTTTGAAATATGAGAGGGTGAGTGATTTTTGAAAATTTTAATTCCCTCTTTTTGAAGCAGGGAAGTAACCAAAGAACTTTGAGTGTCGCATCCGCTAACTTGATATCCTTTATTTAAATAGTATCTTGCCAGAGCGGAAACTCCAATTCCCCCAATGCCAAGAAAGTGAACTTTCATAAAAGATTTTTCTTTTTAAGATAAAAGTAAGCAAAAAGAGCTGCCTTGGCGCCTTCCCCAGCAGCAATCACTATTTGCTTAAAAAGATTATCGGTAACATCTCCGGCAGCAAAGATTCCAGGCAAAGAGGTTTCTTGAGTTTTTGGGTCCACTTTAATTTCTCCTTTCTCGTTAAACTCAACCAAGTTTTTAAGAAAATTTGAAGCAGGTATAGTACCAATTTCAACAAAAACACCATTTACTTTCAAAGTCTTCTCTTTTTTCTCTTTTAAATCTTCAAACAAAATCTCTTTGACAAATTTCTCTCCTTTGATTTCTTTCACTTTAGCTTCAGTAATTATCTCAATTTTTTGAGTCCTTTTTGCCTCCTCTTGAATTTTGTGAGAAGCTTTAACCTCTTTAGCAAACTCCAAAATATAAACTTTTTTTGCCCAATTTGATAGAGCAACTGCTGCTTCAAAACCAGATTCTCCTCCTCCGATGACCGCTACTTCTTTTTCTTTAAAAAGTGGGGCGTCACATAAAACACAATAGCTCACTCCTTTTCCCAAAAATTCTTCTTCTCCGGGAATTTTAAGTTTCCTTGGATCTGCTCCTGTGGCGACAATAATTGCGTGAGAGAAATAAGTGTTTCCCTTTTTTGTTTTAACTTCAAAAATCTCATTTCCTTTTTTTATTGAAACTACTTCTTCGCCCTCTTTAATCTCAATTTCTCCCTTCTTTAAATGATTTTTCATTCGCGAAATTAAATCAAGGGCTGAAATTTTTTCAAACCCAGGATAGTTTTCAATTGGCACTGCTTTTTTTGTCATCTGCCCTCCAAAATCTTTAGTTAAAAGTAAAGTCTTCATTCTCTGGCGCCCCGCATAAATTCCAGCAGTCATTCCTGCGGGCCCTCCACCAATGATAATTAAGCTATAAATTTTACCTGCCATAAGTTTACTTTTTTGGTAATTCTACAAAAAATGTTGAACCTTTGCCAGGCCCTTGAGACTCTGCCCAAATTTTGCCTCCGTGAGCATCGATAAGGGTTTTTGAAATAAAAAGTCCAATTCCTTTACCGGTAAGTTCAACTGCTTCCGCCTCTTTTCCTCTCTCAAACAAACCTTTAAAAATCTTTGATAAAGTTTCTTTTGACATCCCAATGCCAGTATCTTTAATTGACACCAAAAGAGTTTCAGGAGCTTTGCTTTCAACTTTTATTTCAACTCCTCCTTTTTGAGTATATTTTATTGCATTGTCAATTAAGTTAAAGAAAGCTTCCTTGAGTCTTTGGAAGTCAGCTTTAAGCTTAAGATCTTTGGCTTTAAAAACCATTTTTAAATAAAGTTTCTTTTTCTCCGCTTCTGGTTTTAACTCCAAAACTACTTCATTTAAAACATCCTTTAAATTAATTTCCTCTTTTTTTAAAACTCCTTTTCCAAGCTGAAATTGAGAAATATCTAAAAATTCATTAACCAAGGTAATTAATCTTTGAGTGGCAAGCAATGTATTTTTTAAAGCTTGATTTATCTTTTGATTTTTAATTTCCCCATAAATTCCTCCAAGAATTGTGGCAAGATACCCTTTAATAATTGAAAGAGGAGTCCTTAGATGATGTTGAGTTGTAAGAATAAATTGATTTTTTACCTTATCAAGGCGTTGAAATTCTTGAGCCAATCTTTCTGCTTCTTCTCTTAAAACCCTTTCTCTTTGGGCAATCTTCTCCAGTTCCTCCCTCCTTTTAATTTCTCGAAAAACTCCCCGAATTAAAAGATAACCAAAAACACAAAACAAAACAAAAATTCCGCTATTAACAATTCTCCATAAAGTACTTTGCGCCATGAAAATCTGAACTATCAAAAGCAACCCAATCACCCCAACCAAAATTTCAGTTAAAATAACTTCAATGCCAAAGAGATGGTAACGGGTGATGGCAAGAAATGTAAAGAATAAAAAGAAAATTGTAGTCACTGGTGCCAGTTTTGCACTTCTTGCACTCCCTGTAATTAATGGAATAATTGCATTTAATAAGATGGCTGAAATTATGGTTAAAATTAAACCAAAAGAAATAAATTTTAATTGTTCTTTTTCGATCCTTGTACTTTTTATATACTTTCTGACTAAATTACTAATTCCAAACAAAATTGTTGCAAATAAGTATGCAACGTATAGAACGACTAATTTCCCTGTTTTTGGATTACTTCCCCACGTTTCTATCTCTACATCGGTTATAATCCACTTATTGAAAAATAAAACCGAGAATACGATTGGAAAAATGATATAACAGATTTTTAATCGAGCTAATAATTCTCTAAATTCCTTTGGAAAAATAAAAGTAAAAAATAAAAATAAATAAATTGCCCATATAGCTGAAATATTAGCAAGTTTAATAAATAATAAAGCTTTTTCTGGCAATTTAAAATAATCTGAAAGATATACACTTACAACCCAGGCTGTAGTAGAAATTGTCATTAAGAAAAATACTATATTCGATGACTTCTTAATACTGCGTGAAAAAACTAGCGCTCCTAAAAAGAGGTTTAGAATGCTAGAAAGAGAAGTTATTAATGCATATATATCAACCATCTTAGTATTAATGGGTTAATAAAAAAAGCCAATTCTGGTTAGCTTGAATACTTTTTATCAATTCTACTCTAAATCCTACTGATTCTAACAAATTTTGTAATTCTTCTTTTGTGTGATAATGAATAATTCCTTTTCTTTCTAATTTATCGAGTTTTTTTTGTATTGCAATTATTTTTAAAATATGGGGGGTTTGCAAGGAATCATAAAATATTTCTTTTATCGATCGAACATTTTTAAAGTGTTCTTTTAAAAATTCTAATATGCTTCCCCCGGGTTTTGGATCAACAAGTATGAAATAACCTTTAGTTTTCAAAATTCTTTTTATTTCTAATAAAAATTTTTTCTGATTTTTAAGCAAATAAAAAACATTAATAGCAACTACGCAATCGAAATAATTTGTAGGAAATGGTAAATCTTTCTCTAGATCGAAAAGTTTAAATTCCACGTTTTTTAGATTGGTTGTATAATTTCTTGCTATATTTATCATTTTTTCTGATTTGTCTACAGCTACAATTTTTCCTTTGAATCCTTTTTCATTTAATTGTTTTTCTAAAATACCCGTACCACAACCCAAATCCAAAACTGTTTTTGGGTTAATTTTGAAAATTAAATCAACAATCTCTTTAAATTTATCAATGTGGGCTTTGGAAACAAGCGATACTTGGTGATAAGACAGGGCAATTTCATCCCAGATTTTGTTAAGATTGTAGTTTTCCATTTTTAAAAAGAAAGGTCTTCATTTTTTCCAAATCAAATACAAGTAAGGCAGGGGCTTCTGCAATAGGGGGAATTTTTCTTACCAAAACTCTTAGGAGTTCTTCGGTCACTAAAGCTCCTCCAATCGGGGGAAGTACTGCGTATGAAGGAATATGATACTCTTTGCGTTTTTTTGCTTCTTTGGTTATTTTTTCAATAATTTCCGGGGTTGCACCTTTTGGCAGAATAGGAAACATAGTATAAATAGCTTTTTTGAGACTGGGGCATCCATTTTCGTTAACCATTTCTTCAAATGTTATGTAACCTTTTGGATTGAAAGCTATAAAACTTATTATATTAATTGCTCCTTGGCAAGTAAAAACCCATAAATTTCTTTTCCTTGATTCTTTATATAAAACCCTTGCTTCTTCTAAGTGAAAAAAATCGATGCCGTCTACTACCCCATTTACTCCATCCAAAAATTCATCAATATTCGAAGTATTAACTTTAGTATTCCATACTTTTATTGTTAAATAAGGGTTTATTCTTAACAATTCATTTTTAATAGCTTCTGCTTTATATTTACCAATAGTATCTATATAAGCTCCGAATTGACTACTAATATTAAGGGGGGAAAACAGATCAGGATCAGCTAATCGAATTTCTTTAATTCCAAGTCTAGCTAAATTATAAGCAACTGGTCCACCAAGTCCTCCAGTTCCAGCAATAGCTATTTTCAAATTCTTTAACCTTTTGAATTCTTCTTTAGAAAAGAATTCACGATTTCTTTTAAATAATTCACTATATCGTATTTTCTTTTGCATTGTCCTTATTTACAAAAATATTGATAAATTTGGTAGGCCTTTTCTTTTAAAAATTCTTCTCCCTCTTTTAAATTTAAATAAACAGGATAAGTGAGAGAGCCTTCATAAACTTTTTCTTTTCCTATTTTTTGTAAGGGGATTCGAAGTCTCTTTTTTAAAAATTGATACAATCTATGGTCCAGAGCAGCTAAAAATCCTGTAATACCTTCCATTTTTAATAATTTATAAATTTTTTTAATTGAGATTAGAGTTGAAATATGAGAAAGACGAAAACATTTCCGAATGGCAAACAAAGAAAGTTCTACGGTTTTTTCGTTGATAAAATCTTTTTGAATTTCGAAATTGTTAATCACTGGAAATCCCATTTCTTGATTAGCACGAATTATTCTAATTGTACCTATGGGAATAAATAGAAGTTTTATCAAAAAATCTTGCGAAACTTTTTCATATGCTTTTTTCTTGTCAAGAATAGACGCTCCTGGAGTAGCATAGCCCTCTTTCAGCCAGATGTTATACCAAATATTTGTAAAGATTTTTCTTTCTTTTTCGGTTCCTACTAATTTCAAATCAAAAAATTTATAAAAAAAAGAAGCGAATTTTAATTTCGAGGTAAGAATATTTGAGACTGAATTTATTTCAGAAACTTCATTTTCCATAAACCACAAAATACCTTGCCCAAAATTTCGAATCGAGCATATTTTAATATTTTAGTTAATTTTTTAACCAAAGTAAAATCCAAATTAAATGTCAAAAAATTGCTCAAAAGTTGGTTGCAATTTTATTTAAAGTGCTTTAAAATATTTTTAAATTATAAAAATTTTTAAAGTAATTTATGGGAATACTAGCTTTTCTCAGAAAAATAATTCCACCCATTTTTCTTTCAGATGAAGAAATTTTCAGACGGGTAACGCCGGAATTCTTAAGCAAGCAGAGAGTGAAAATGATAACTCCCCAAAAGTATTTTAAATGGCTTATGGCAGAGTATTGTAAGCTTAGCGCAATAGTAGAGGAAAGAAAGATAAAAAGGATGAAATTGCCAGAATGGTGGATTGAAAAGGCAGAAATAATTGAAAAAGAAATAAAAGAAACTGGCAATTTGCTTGGGATATCGCCTCTTAAAAATGAAGAAGACAAATTAAGTAAAGTATTAAGAAAAATTGTCTATAAAATATAAAAGGTCGAAAAAATCGACAAAAATTTAAACTATGTGGCCTTTGGTAGGAACGATAATCTTTTTCTTTGGCATTTTTGTTCTTTCAGGGCTAAGAGTGGTTAACCAGTACGAAAAGGGGGTGGTTTTAACTTTAGGAAAGTATAGCGCAACTTATGATCCTGGACTTCGATGGATTTGCCCTGCAATTCAAAGCATGATTAAAGTTGATATGAGAATTACCACAATTGATGTACCGAGGCAAGAAGCAATAACTAAAGATAATGTACCAGTTGGAGTGAATGCGGTGGTTTATTTTAAGGTGGAAAAAGCTGAAGATGCAGTTTTGAAAATTCAAAGCTATCCTTATGCAGTTTCTCAATATTCAATTGCAGCTTTGAGAGACATTATTGGTGGAGTTGAACTTGATACCCTCTTGGCGGAAAGAGAAAGAATCGCTTCTGAAATTAAAAAAATTGTCGATACCGAAACTACTGCCTGGGGAATTGATATCATTGCAATAAAAATTCAAGATATCGAAATTCCGGCAGCAATGAAAAGGGCAATGGCAGCCCAGGCTGAAGCGGAAAGAGAAAGAAGGGCAATAATAATTAAAGCTGAGGGAGAAATA
>Ga0207433_10004803_pt1 | contig 24568 bp, 15 predicted proteins | sample YelNatPaOPGAMG01_FD_187559 | JGI IMG/M metagenome (GOLD analysis project Ga0207433, IMG submission 187559) | Hot spring thermophilic microbial communities from Obsidian Pool, Yellowstone National Park, USA - OP-RAMG-01 (SPAdes) (version 3) | ecosystem: Environmental > Aquatic > Thermal springs... | reverse complement strand
GAGATTGCCACGCCCGCCACATCCGCCACGATGCTTGGCGGATGTGGCGGGCTCGCAATGACATTTACCATAAAAATTGTGAATTAGATATTAAAATCATCTTAAAAAACTGGGGGATGGCAAGTGCATTTACCCCCTTGACAAAAAAATAAATTTTGGATATAATGGGGTATGCTTGAATCTTTGGTATTGAATCGACACACACACACACACCATAATCTTGCGCGATTTACCCTAAACACAAATACCTCTGACATAAACGACATTACGAATTATCGCACAAACAAATGTAGTTGCCCAATTCATTGGGCTATAAGTAATGGAATTTTTCAAATTCCATTACTTAATGATGAAAATTTTCATTATGAAAAGAAAAAGACAAGATACATCAGGGGTATGCGGAATGCTAAAGAAAATGCACAACTTTTGGCATTCTGTGTCTCTGGGGTTTCAGGGGCTAAAGCCCCTGATGTATTTTGCTATCCGCAATTTTGCGAAGCAAACCTATTTGTGCATATTCGTGTTTTGCACAATTATTGTTTATTCGTGACGTCAAAGACGCCGGGGGGATATAATGTTAAAAGAGATTTTGCGATTAGTTATGTTAACGGCTATGCCAGTTTTAATTATTATTGGTTGTAAAAAAGAGCCATGGGCAGAAGAGGTTATGTGGGAAGGAGATTTCTCTGTTGATGAACTTGATTATTACGGAACTTCCCCTTCGTTAAACTTTCTTTCTGGTGATTCAATCTGCATCACCATTTCAAATTTCCAGACAACACATAGAGTTCAAATGTATGTGCGAAAAGGAGGTTCAACAGGCGAACTATATTGTTTTTGGCTCAATCTTGGTGATGGTTATTATCATCACTACATCAGTGAAACTAATCAATATGTAGTTTGCATTTTTTGGCAGGAACAAGCAACACCACCTGCTGTTTGCACAGGTCATTGTAGGGTGGTGCGAAAATATGCGCAATAAACAGTAATAAAAGGAGGATAAAATGTGCAAATATTTGTTGAGAATCATAGGAATAACTTTGGTTTTGTTTACCGGGTCAGTTTTTGCTCAGACCTGGCAGACTGAAGTTGTTGATCCAGCCGGTGCTCTCTGGACATCGATAGCCGTTGATGGGTCAGGAGTGCCTCATATTGCTTATTCAAACGGTAGTGGTAATGCAATAATGTATGCGACCCGCACAGGGACAAATACCTGGAATATATCAACAGTGGTTACTGAGAATTTAACGGAAACTGAATATTCGGTCAGTTTAGATATGTTAGCTGGCGGCGAACCCCATATAAGTTATGGCACGAATGGCGATGGTGCGGCTTGGGCTTACCTGAAACATGCATACTGGAATGGAAGTTCCTGGGTCATAGAAAAAGTTGATTCTTTTGAACATTATGTGCATTTCTCGTCAATAAAATTAGAACCACTAACCTCAAATATTCACATATTGTATGAAGGCACAAATGATGCGGGTGTTTCAACCATTAAGTATGCTAAATATAATGGCTCGACCTGGCAAACCGAAACAGCCGACCCCACTGGTGGTAAATGGGTTTCGTTAACTTTAGATGGCTTGGGCAACCCCTTTGGCAGTTATAATAAATCTGCTGATACATTAATTTACCTGTTTAAATCTGGGGCTTCCTGGGTTCCTTCTATTGTAGAAACTGGCCTTGGAATATTACTCTTGGGGACATCTATTGATTGTGGCTCTTCCAGTATTGGCATTGCTTATATGGATGCAACACCTAATTGGCAATTAAAATTTTATACTCCAGGAACGGGGATTGAAATTGTAGACAACGGAGCAGGTGAATTCCCCTCATTAAAATTTGATGACTCAGACATTCCTCATATTGCATATGGAGATGGGACCAACTCCCAGTTAAAATATGCATATAAATCAGGCACCTGGCAATTCGAAATTGCCGCTACAGAATACCCTGAGTATATCTCTTTAGATTTGGATAATTCTGATAACCCCCACATTAGTTATTGTTCTGGTTCTGGTCTCAAATATGCCTATAAAAGTGGTGGCGGAGGTGGGCCTCAATTTGTGTATCCCCCATTTGTTGATTTCGGAAGTGTTGCAATTGGGGATACAAGTGAACAATGGATATCGTTAGGAAATATTGGAACAGACACACTCTGGATATATAGTTTTGGCTTACTTCACGGCACTAATTTTGACCACGGGCCAATTCCCTCATATCTTGCGCCAGGTGAAACTTATCAAACTCCGGTCAGGTTTTTCCCATCCGCACCAATGTCATATACAGATACCTTGTTTATTGACAGTAACGACCCTTACAATCCTACTGCTTACATTGGTTTATTCGGCTCAGGCTCTGGGATACCCGATATCTGGGTCAGTCCTGACCCATTTAATCAAACAGTGGAAATCAATTCGCAAATTGATGACAATTTAACAATTGGAAATAATGGCAGTGCAGATTTAGTAATCAATTCAATGATAGAAAATCCTGATGTCCCATGGCTATCATTTACGCCTTATACGGGTACCATTTTGCCCGGTAATCAAATTTCGGTAACCTTGACATTCAATACTTATGGTCTGCAAGCCGGACAGACTTATAATACAACAATTGTTATTGACAACACTGACCCGGACGAAAATCCTTATATCTTACCGGTGATTTTAACCGTCGCAGGAAGTCCAGTTCCAAATTTAACTTGGGAACAGAAGTCTTATTCTGTAACGCTTCCACAAAATGGTAGCACAACTGAAATTCTCTCTATTTCAAATACTGAAACCTCAACTTCAGTACTCAACTTCTCCCTTACCGAAAATCCTGGTGCGATCTGGTTAACTGAAAATCCGGTTAGCGGAAATGTAAGTGCCGGTAGCACGCAAAATGTTAATTTGACATTTAATGCTACTGGATTAAACCCGGGTAACTATTCAACTATTCTAAAGATTTCCAATAATGACCCGGATTATGTGAATGGCCCGCCATTAGTTGCGATAAACCTTAATGTAAGTGCTGTATCAGTTCCTGTTGCTAATATTTCGCCACAGGCGGTTAACGTGGAACTCATGCCAAATCAATCGCAAACACGGGAGTTGAAAATAAAAAACAACGGCAATGCGGATCTTATCTGGAATCTTCAGGAAAATCCGGGTGCTAATTGGTTAACTGAATCGCAAACAAATGGTAATGTAACACCGGGGAGTCAAAATATTGTTGCTCTTACTTTTAATTCAAACAACCTAAATGCTGGCACATATACAACAAATCTTATAATTACCACCAATGAGCCTCCTAATCCTAAGACCTATCAAATTCCGATTGTAATGGAAGTCCTGACCTCTTATCATGCCCAAATTGCAATAAATCCAACAAACTTTACTGTAGCCTTGGCGCAAGGTAGTAGCGCGGACACTAATTTATGGATTAGTAACACGGGGAATACTACCCTTAATTGCGATATTGCTATTAAAAATAATTCTCCCTGGCTAAGTGCAAACCCGAATTTCATACCGTTATCTCCAGGCAGTCAATATGGTGTCCAAGTTATATTTAATGCGGGAAATCTGCCCACTGGAACTTATGTAGACAGCATTAAGGTAACCAGTAATGCCCAGAACCAACCAGTTCTATATGTGCCAGTAACATTGATGGTAGGACAAGGGACAGCGACGCTAAGTGGAATCGTAAGAGATATGAGCGTAAATTTCCAAACAGGAATGATTGACCATACAGGACGGGTCAGTAATGCATCTGTTGAACTTCTTCTTAATGGGAATGTTGTAGCTGGACCAGTGCAGACAGATATCAATGGTGTCTTTTTACTTTCGAATGTTATGCCTGCAACAAATTATGACCTGCATATCTACAAAATTATTAATTTGCCATCGCTGCCGATAAATAAAAGCATTGATACTGTTGATGTTCATCATACAATTGATATAACACCCGGTTCAAATGAAATTTACATTGACCTGCCTATTAGTGTGGCAGAAGATCTTTACGGAACGCTCTCATTCCTCAGTGATTTGAAGTTTTACCTTATAAGGTGGGGAGATGTTGTGCCTCCAATCCCAATGGTAATTGATTATCCGCAAGATGAACTGCAACGAATTGTTGATACCCTGTTAACAGATAATATGGCCGATGGAAAAACGGATGTGGGCATTCGTGCAACATTGGCGCAAACCTTATTAAAAGATGGTTATTTAATTGCTGACACTACTACCGGGATTATCATGGTTGGGACTTTAGAAGCAGGAATAGGGATTGCTTCTATTCTAACGGGAGATTTGCCTATTTATTTGAAGTGGATGGTTGACCTTGTATGTGGGCTCTTTGAGGAATTAATATTACAAGGGATACCAAGTCTACCTCAAGATGTGCTAATAAATGGCATTAGTGGATTGCTTTCAGATATCCTGGAAGGGAATGAAAACATTAGTTACAGCGATTTCTTGCTGTCTTTTGCTCCCAATATCATAGGACAATTAGGGTCCTACATCGGCATGTCAATGTATGTAGCGAGGACATCTCCTACTGCATTGCGAGTGCCATATTATGCCGAGAATTTGGACTACTCTGGAGTTTTCTATTCAGCTTTTCAGGAGTATTCTGACAGGGTTGCAAAATATCGCGAGAAAAAGAATGAAGCGTGGTGGGCTTTTAATGATGTAGGCTCGGTAGGTGATATTTGGTCCGCTATAACAGAATTACACCAAAATCCCGATTTTGAGAGACGGCTCCAATTGATTGCCAACATTGCTGATTTCTTATTGGGTAATATTCCCTCCAGCATTACGGCGTGTATTTTATCTATAGCCACAAGTTACGAAATGGAATTTTCACCCGAGTTTAATATCTATCGGGGACCTGATGACATTTTTCATCCCGGCAGTGGTCTACTTGCAGGTGATTTCCAGAAACGTGCGACGGCTCTAAGAAACCAAAATAAAACCGTTATTCGCTCTGGAAAAGGCATAACGGATTTTTCCTTCAATACTAATTTAGAAAAAGCAACTCAAGAATATGTATCGACACTATCTACTCTACTTTCGTTAGCACAAAACAATGATCTTGCGGGAATAAGAAGCTATAAAATAGATATTGAACACAAAAGTAGAAATTTCATTGAGGCAGTTAAAGAAAGAGAGGGCATAGTAAATGCGGTTATAAGGACTATAAAAATTGCTCCAGATAGTCTAAGAAATGCTGATTTTGAATATAGAAAAGAAATTACTAAATTCTATGCATCAGCGATAAAGTTGATCGCCTTAACAGAACTCTATCTCTTAAATCCAACAAAATATAACGAACAATTAAAATCAGTAATCAACACGCAATCTGAAGTAACTTCTACTATTAAGTCATTACTTGACCGGGTCTTGAATGATATTTCTCAGTCGATTCCTAATCTATTTATGCTTTCTCCTTTATGTATTGCTTGCGAACCAGTTGAAGTACTCCCCGGCGAGGAATTTGCTGTTTCGGCAACTTTTGCTAATCCACTTAATTATCCTGTAGAAAATATAAAAATTTCACTCTCCTTTGATACAACAAAATTGACAATTAATGGAAATTCTACTGTTTCATCGGGGAAAGTAAATTCAGGTGAGAAAGTTACAATCCAATGGACATTAAAGGCAAAGGAGAATGCATTTGGGTTTAGCGCATTTGGAGTTCAATCAGAAATCCAAGTTTCTGGAGAAGCGGTGGGTAGATTGTCCACAACAAGTGGTGTTCAGATTAAAGGAAAAGATACAGAAATGACCCCTTCCACCGGCGGTTATCTTTCTTCAAAGACTGCTTATGCATACAGGTCGCCGTTTAATCCTGAGAGAGAATTTACAAATATCAGATTCAGTTTAGCCAAGGATGCCAATGTCACAATGAAAATATATGACAGTGGGAATAATCTGGTAACAACTTTACTAAAGAATAGTCCAATGAGATCAAATATTGAACAAAGGGTTATCTGGAGTGGTCGGAATGACCGAGGCAAAATAGTTGCCAATGGTGTCTATTTCATAGTTATTGAAACGGATAAAGGTGAAAGAGCAGTGGTTAAGGTTGCTGTATTAAGATAAGGAGGACAAATGATGATCAATCTTCTTATTTTATTGATTGGGGCTGTTGATGTTGAAATTCAACCGCCAAGTCTAAGCGATACATTACAAGTGGGACAGACATCTACACAATATTTAGTTCTTACCAATCATGAAGCGGCGGATGTGTCATGGCAATTAGCTGAAGAACCTGCTGTTGGATGGTTAAATGAATCGCCAACCTCTGGTACACTTATTCCCTCCGGGACGCAAAATATTTCCGTCAATTTTACTGCCAATGTTTCGCCGGGTGAATATAGCACCGTTTTATTCTTTACATTTATCTGTGGTTTTGATACTTCTTATAAATTCGTGCCTGTCTCCTTAACGGTGACGCCAATTCCTGAACCAGAAATATGGATAAATCCAACAAGTTTTGATGTTTCAATATATGAAAGGGACTCAACTGAAAGGACTTTAATAATTGGCAATTCTGGCAATGCAACCCTAAACTGGAATGGAGTTGAAAATCCAGTCGTGAATTGGCTTTCTGAAGTGCCACCGAATGGCAATGTTGCTCCTGGTTCTTATATGAATGCCTCACTTCGCTTTAATGGAAATATTACACCCGGCAATTATAGCACGAATCTCTTGATTTTGAACAACGACCCTGATAATGATACCGTTGAAATACCAATCAATTTTCAGGTGCTGAATATTCCTGAATCTGACATCTCAATTAACCCATCGTCATTCAGTATTACTCTGACCCAGGGGGATGATTCTTCGCAGACTTTGAGAATTACCAATAGTGGCGATGCGGCACTTACTTGGAATATTTATGATTCTCTATCCGCAGTATGGCTAACAGTATCTCCTCAACAGGGAGTTGTGCCAGAAAGTAGTTATGCAGATATAAATCTTCTCTTTGATGCTGACCGCCTTCCACCAAGTAGTTACAGCACGATTTTGGTCCTCTCCAGCAATGACCCATTTGAACCGCTTATTTATATACCCTGCCAATTGACCGTTGTTCAGGGATTAACGGACCTTTCTGGAATAATCCACAATATTGCCTTTAACGAAAATCTTGGCACACTCGATTCTTCGGATTATGTTGCTTCGGGTAATGTCGAGTTAATTGATACAGCCGGGACCATCTTCGGTCCATCAACTACTGATATTTGGGGCAATTACAGTCTTGCTGATATTCCGATAGATAACTACACAATGCGTATTTATAAGCCGATTAACCTGCCTCAAAATTTACCGCTAAATAAAGCACTTGATACGGTCAATGTATTCTTGCCGAATATTGTCCTTAATCCAGGAACAAATTCTCAAAATGGGGTGTTGCCTGTTGAATTAGTTGAACAAAACTATGAATTACTTTCAGATCTCGCAAGATTAAACTTAGTTATGCCCGAGTGGAATATTAACACTATATTAGATTCTTCTTATGAAGTTACTAACGGCCAAAGCCTAATTGATAACTGGACTGAGAATTTGGACAGCGTAAAAATAGATGGACTGGGCAGACTATGGCTTTCTTCATATTTATTGAAGAAAGATTTTGATAACCTCTCTTATTATGGGACAGAAGGTTCGGTGGGCCTTGCCGAAATCCTCTCACTCCTTATTGCGAGCGAAGATTATGTTGCCAAGTGTCTTGAAAAGATTGCCGGTGAAAATGAAAAATTGTTAGTCAAATACTACCTTCATCTTCTTAATCAATATTTCCAGCATATTCATAACTCAATAGCAAGTCTTTTGCCTGCTTCCTTAAGAAAAGTGCTGGGCGATGGCTACTGTCAAATATTTATTGATTGCCTGAATAATATCAGCGGTAATAATTACCAAGTAAATGCCCAGGCGAGAGTTTTGGATTACACAAATAGTTTACTCTTCTCTGATTATTACATAAAACAAAGAACCCGGGATATTTTGAATACTGCGACCGCCTATGCGGATTCAGAAAATTACACAGGAAATTTGAATCTTGCATTCACAATAATGGACTATCACCAACGGGCAATGAAACAGAATTTAGAGGCAGAAAGAAATTTGGCTAAAAGTAATCGAACGTTGCTTGCGCTGTTAGACAAAACAGATAATATTCTTGACACTTTTAATGTGCGATATGGTATGGAAAAACTCCTTCAGATAGGTGAGATGCTAAAGATACTGGACTTTTCGTTCTATATTCCCAGCCTCGCCTCGCTATTTGGTAAATTTGCGGAAATACCAGATTCATTGACAAATGTAATTTACAGAATCTATTATCCCGAAGGAACGATATTCGCAAATAGTGGAAGCAGAGCCAGAAATAAATTTGTAAAGAACAGCTCAATAACGGTTGTCCAGACTTCTCTTGATGATTATAATAGCATTATTGAGCTAATAAAAGATATACTCGTGTCTAAAAACCGGGATAGTTTGATTAAAATTCTACCTCAACTCATTGAAACCGATAAAAGTTTTGATTTTGAATTCAATAAAATCTTAGGCCAAATATACAGCGTCTCTTCCATTGCCAAAGATTCGGTTGAAAATTATGTAGATGATTATGAATCTTTAATAAAATCGGTAGGAAATTCATACAGTTTCAGGTCTTGCAATTTAGTCTATCTCCTAAACTACATCAATAATCCTTCAATTGAAAATCGTAACCGGGCATTTTATCACCTTGATAGTTTGAAACAAGCGAACATAGATTTGTCTTTACAGATTGAGACGATATTCAACAAAATATCGCAAATTCCCTTACCGGCAATTATATGCGTCGCTACAGAAATAACGAGCAACAAAGTCTTTGTAGAAAATGGTGATACTGTTAGTTTGCAAATTGCACTATCTAATTCGGGTCCCAATACAGCGCAAAATATAAATCTGACACCAGTCATATCCTCGGCTTTTTCAATTGTAAATCAACCAACAATTCCAACAAATCTTGGACCTGGTGAAGAAAAAAAGCTAACATATATACTGTCCTATTCAGGCGGACAAAACCGATTAGAGGGCATTGCTATTCTTATAGGTTCAGAAAATGCCTTTACCCTTTCCCCATTTGAACCGATAGCGGTAATACCAGATATGACCCCATCCACAGGTGGAAGACTCATCAGCCAGAATGTTTATTGTTTCAAAAATCCATTTAATCCAGATAAAGAAGAAACCACAATTAGATTTAGTTTATCTCAAAATGCGAATGTTACAATCAGGATTCTTGATGGTGCAAATAATGAGGTTATAACGCTCCTTAATTCATATCCAATGATGGCAAAGGTTGAACAAAGAGTAAGGTGGTCGGGCAAAAATGCAAAAGGGCAAATTGTAGCCAATGGTGTTTATTATGCCCTGATTACGACGAACCAAGGTGAAAGGGCGGTTTGTAAAATAATTGTATTAAGATAGGAGGTAAGCATGAAACTTAGATTTATAATCACCTTTGCTTCTGTTTTGGGTATTCTGTATGCCCAGGGATACAGCGGTGGTGCTGGTGCCTTTTTACAATATGGGGTTGGTCCCCGTGCCTTAGGTTTAGGAAATGCATTCGTTGGGGTAAGCGATGATGCCAGTGCCATATATTGGAATCCGGCCGGACTTGCAACACTAAAAAAGAGCGAACTTATGGTCTCTTACGGCACATTGTTTGAAGGAAGGCGACAGAGTTATCTTGCTTACAATCGGCCGATGAGTATCTTGAGTTTTGGACTTGGCTGGCTGAATTATAGTGTAAGCGGTATCAGCGGTAGAGATGAATTTGGTCAACCCACTGGTGATATTACCGACTCAGAGAATGCTTTCTTATTAGCATTAACTTCAAGACACGGACTTGTAATTGAAGGGTTAAATATCTATCCTGGTGCGACATTAAAAATTCTCTATCAAAGTCTTGCTGGATATAGTGCAACTGGTTCAGGTTGGGATTTTAGTTTAACCGCCAAGTATAATATAAATAAATTCCCAATAAAAGACTTTTCATTGGCAGGTGTAATGCGAAATGTTGCTACTTCAATGAAATGGAACACATTATCTGAACATGTGGATGAAATTCCAAAGAGTTATCGTCTTGGGGCGAAAATTTCTTTAGCATTTTTGCCGGTAACATTGGCCACAGATTATGAGCACATTCCGACATACGGTTTATCATATTTGTATACAGGTGCAGAGATTAATGTTTTTAAAATACTTTCCTTAAGAGGGGGTTATAATCGTGGTGAGATTACCGGTGGCACATCTATTGATATGAGTCTGGCAAAACAAAGATTTCAAATTCATTATGGTTATTCAACAGACCCAATTGCAGCAAACGGCATTCACAAATTTGGCATTTCCTATCTTGGTCCAGCACCAGAACGAAAACCAATCAAGTTTACACCGCCCCCACCGGAAACGACCCTCATTGCTGTTGAAGAAACGCTTAAGGTTACAGAAAAAGAAACTTTACTCGTTGGAGTGCCAACAAAACCACCCATTACGCTTGAACCAATTTACTTTGACCTTAATAAATGGAAGATAAAGCCTGAATACGAAGAAATTCTGAAGAAAAATGCCAACATACTTCTGGAGCATGAAAATCTTAAAGTCTTGATAACCGGGCACACTTCTGATGAGGGTTCCACAGAATATAACACCAGATTAGGTCTAAAACGGGCGTGGACCGTTAAAGACTATTTGGTTAGTTTGGGTGTAGACGAATCCCGAATTTTCATTAGGAGCCGCGGTTTTGCTGAACCTGCCGATTTAAAAAATCCTCAGCGAAACCGTCGGGTTGAATTTGAGGTGAGCGAGTAAAAAGGTTGTCCTTAAGTGGAGGATATAACAAAAGGAGGTTCATTATGTGTAAATCATTGTTGATACCATTATTGGGTGTATTGATAACAGGTAGTTTTATCACTGCCCAAACACCCACCTGGGTTGCAAGGTATAATGGTCCAGCAAATTCTTATGACCAACCTGCAGAAGTAGTGGTTGATAATCAGGGGAATGTGTATGTAACCGGTGCAAGCTGGGATACTATAGGCTATGAGGATTATGACTTTGCAACAGTTAAATACGATTCATCAGGCAATGAAATTTGGGTAGCACGGTATAATCTGAATAATGGCAACGATTACGCAAAAGCAATTGATGTAGACGCGTATGGCAATGTGTATGTGGCTGGTTATTGCATGCCTTCACCTTCATCTACTGACTTAGTTTTTACAGTTATCAGATACGATCCATTGGGCAATCCCTTATGGATAAAGAATGAATACCCAAATTCAGGCAACGATGCGCGCGCTTTCGATCTAACTATTGATAAAAATGATAATATAATAGCGGTAGGCGATATGAACGGGCGTTTTTATGCTCGTAAGTATAGTCCTGATGGTGGCAATGTTTGGACATATTATCCAACAACGCGGCCAGGATATGCGGTCAAATGCGTGGTTGACGATTCTGATTGTGTCTATTTAACGGGTCCAGTGAACGTCAATGGAGGTGATTTCTTTACTGTAAAACTCAGTTCAACAGGAACTGTCCTTTGGGACACAATGTATAATGGCTATGGTAATCTTTCAGATACACCTTCAGATATTTGTGTTGATGCTCAGTACAATGTTTATGTAACGGGCAGTAGTGATACTGCTGGCGTCCGCGGGAACGACTATCTCACCATTAAATACAATCAATGGGGAATACCAATATGGAAGGCGAAATATAATGGGACTGGCAATAGAGATGATTACGCAGTTGCTATGGCAATAGATGCAAGTGGAAATATTTATGTCACAGGCAGGAGCATAACCGATAGCACTGCTCCTGGAAACTGGGATATCGTTACTGTTAAATACGATAATACCGGGAATGAACTTTGGGTTGCTACATTTAATGGGCCAGGCGATAGCACCGATAGGCCATACGACATTACAGTGGATACTCTTGGATATGTTTATATCACTGGTGAAACTTATGTAAGTGGTGGTGTATTGAATAATTTCATCACCTTAATCTACGATACGCTTGGCAATCTAATCTGGCAGGCTCAATATAATGGACCAGCAAATTACTATGATTATGCTTCCAGTATATGTTTGGATAATGCGGGCAATATTTATGTAACTGGCAGTAGCACGGGAAGCGGAACGCAATATGATTATGCAACGCTCAAATATTCATCGCCGATTGGTATAGCAGAATCTCAGAACAAGAGATTGTCTCGCTTTTATCTGCAGAATAAACCTAATCCAGTTAAGCATTACACCACTATTGAATATTCGCTACCTTCCGATGCAGAAGTGAATCTGAATATTTATGATATTACAGGTAAAAAGATTGCGACACTCATTCAAGAAAAGCAGCCTGCTGGTCATTACGGATTTGTCTGGAATTTGAATGAAGGGCTCTACAGAAATCTCCCCAACGGCGTCTATTTCTATCGGCTGACTGCGGGTGATTGGACGGATACGAAGAAGATGGTGATTATTAGGTAAACCATAATAACTTAATAAGTGGGAAGTAAGAAGTAAAAAAGAACAGAGAAAAACCATAATAACTTAATAAGTGAAAAGGAGGAAGTAAAAACGGTGCAAAATGCCTAAATACCTAAAATAAAAAGAGAGGGTTTCAAAGAAAACGGAAAAGATTGGCAGAAAAAGAATACTTGGAAAAGATGGAGATGGGCGGGGCAAAGCCCCGCCCGATATGCTAAAACCTTTTCACTTTACATTTTTTTTATTTTGGTGAAAAACAGGATACGCTACTTTACCAAATTCTGAAGATAATAGCCCAATGAATTGGGCAACTACAATGACGTTTTTTCGGGCCAGAGATAATAGCCCAATGAATTGGGCAACTACAATGACGTTTTTTCGGGCCAGAGATAATAGCCCAATGAATCGGGCAACTACAATGACGTTTTTTCGGGCCAGAGATAATAGCCCAATGAATCGGGCAACTACAATACCATTTTCGGACCGGGACAAGATTGGTTTTTTCCATTCGGTTATTCGGGAATTCCCGAATGGAAAGCGAAAAGCATAATTAAGGAGATTCTGAAATAAATTCAGAATGACAAAAAGAAAATTTCAGAGTAAACTCTGCCACTACATTTTTCTATTTTAGTGCGAAACAAGTTTCGCTACTCCATCTTTTGGGAAAAACTTACTTTTACGACTCCCCGCCATATTGTCACCCTGAATTTATTTCAGGGTCTCAAAAGTGTTGATTTTATGAGATGCTGAAACAAGTTCAGCATGACAGAAAAGGCAGAGATAGGGTTATAAAGGATTAACAAGGGTGATAAGGGGTAATTAAGGGTTTCCTTTTCCCTGACACTTCTTTTCCGTTTCACGGTTCATGTTACACGTTTCACGATATTCCCCCCTCTTTACCCTTATTTACCCTTCTTCCCCCCTCTTTACCCTTTCTTGTGTCTTTTAGCCTTTTTGAGCCTTTTTATTTTTCCGTTTCACGTTACACGTTTCACGATATTTCCTTCTTTACCCTTATTTACCCTTCTTCCCCCCTCTTTACCCTTTCTTGTGTCCTTCTTCACCCTTAATAAATACCCATTTATCCCTTTTTAACTTCTGCCGGCGCCTGAATTACAGGGAGGACTTCGTTGAGGCTATTTATCACATATTCATTTACCAAAAAGATTGTCTGCTTATCAGGTAATTTTACAAGATATGAATAATCCTTCTTTTCCCCAACTTCAAGGATATATTCACTCCCAGCGAAAATCCTGATTGTATATTTTTTCTGAAATACCGCTGTATCACAGAATCCATTTGCCTTGAGGTTGGAAAAGAGATTCAGGATGTTATCTATCTTCTGCCTTTCTATCTGTTGGTCCTTGTAAAACCAGAGGGTATCCCTTTTTACTATTTCCTTTTCATCAAAGGCAATCTTCGCTATTGAATTCCTGTCCAGTTTTAAGACCGTCTTGTCCCGCCAGTCGTCAGGGCTTCTGTTCACTTGATATTTATTTATTCCCCTTGCTAAATAGACCTTTTTATCCTGAACAAAACGCAGATAGGAATGTAAATAATCACCCGCATACTTTCCGATATAAAATGCAATATCTTTCTTCCCTTTGAGGGTCAACTTTATCCCCTTCTCATCAACCTCAAAATCGCGATACTTATCCTCCCGTTGTGATATCACCTCACCGAGTTGGAGTTCTTTAAGACCATTCAATAGATTTGCAATCAAACCGCTATCTGCTGAATATTCAAGCGGTCTGATGAGGCGATAGCCACCAGGTGAAATTTCAATCTCTGTAGTATCGGCTGGTCTTTCAATCCTTATTGACTTTAATTCTTCAACTGATATGACATACCTGGGCTCTCTTTTTTTGCCTGTAAATAGGACAATCAGAAGGAGAATTATAATAATTCCTGCAAGAATGATTATTGTTCTATATTTCATAGGGACACTTACCTCCTTTCCTCATTCGCCATCTAATTATTCCAAAAACGACAAATATTAAAGAAGGTAAAAGCGGACAAAGGTAAGTAAGGGTTGTCTTCATACCCTTGCTTATCTCCTTAAGTGGTCGATCGGTCACGGCCTTGGACCGAATTGAAATCAGTGCCTCATCCTGGGTGAGCCAGTCAAGAATATTCATAAAAAGCGCCATACCACCCGCACCGAGAAATTGACCGTCAATAAACTTGGATGTCCCCACCACGACCATTCTCCGCTCACTGGAAAGGAAACTGATGGTATTGAATGGTCCCGGTTTATCAAATGGCAATAAAAAGGGCAGGAATTTTTGCTGGTCAACAGGATTTAAAGACTGGGGAGAATTTCTGAGCCAGGATGCCTTTGATGTCCGGGCAATCCCTTCTCCACCTGATACCGGACTGACAAAGGGCAGGACAATTGCCTCAAAATCCTTGGTTATTGGGTGCTGTCTTGACAGGTCAGTAATCTTCGGGAAGTATGGATAGGGAATATAATTCTGCATTACAAACTGTCCATGCTGGGTGCGTAAAACAATTATCTCATTGTTTCGGTCCATAATCATACCCTGCTCAACACTAAAACCGACCTGAGAAAGGAATGCATCAAGATTGGGAAGTTTTAAAGGGAATGAGAGGAAGAAGTCCAAATTTATATTAAAGCGGTCCAGAAATACACCCAGGGGTCCTTTGTTGTTTATATATTCTAAAAGCCTTTTCGTCTCGGTGGTATCAAAATCATTTTTCGGCCCGGAGATTATCAGGGCATCGCAGATTATCGGAAGCGAATCTTTTAGATTTATCTCTTTTGTAGTATATCTTTCATTCAGTTTGGTGCGCAAATTTTCTGAAATTTCAATCTCACTATGTCCGGTAGTAAATCCAATGGTTTTTATCTTCTCCTCAGTCAATTTTTTAATCTTAGAGGTAATATCATACTCCAGGTTGGTTAAATCTTCAACCACCGGAATCACCTCCCTCTTATCTTCAAATAGAAAGAGGAGACCCATAAACCCCTGTTTTACGCCCAATTCTCCCTGTTTTACCTCGGTAAACTGCAGAGGCATTATACCTGCCCGCTGGGCATCCATCATCTCCTCCCTTGAGGTAGGGTCAATTACCTCAAGGCGAATCTTCCCCCCCGACTTCTGCTGATACTCCTTCAGTAAATCCATGATATACTGGGCACGGGTATTATAAGGAAAAGGAAGTTTGCTTGTGATGTATGCCTTTGCTACAACATTATCGGGCAGATTATGAAGAATCTTCACTGAAGCACGGGTTAGTGAGTAGATATTCCCCTGGGTTAAATCAAGCCTGAAGAAAATCCGATTTAAGATGATATTACAAAGAATGACAATGATAAAGATTAAAATCCATTGGGTTGTCCTGAGAATCTGCTCCCTCAAACGGGCATAGAAATATAATCCTCCATAGATAAAGAGGAATGTGAGGGAAAGGAAATAGACGAGGTCCCTTGAATCAAGAATCCCCCTGGTGATGTTGTTTAAATGCTGGTCAATGCCCAAATAGTTAAAAAATGGCACAAGTCCGGTGGGAATGATGAAGAGAACCTTTCCGATGATAAAAAAGAAGAAAGAAAGAAAAATCCCGAGCACAAATGCGACAATCTGTGTCTTCGCCACTGAAGAGGCAAATGTTCCAATTGCAGTAAAGAAAAGGGAAAAGAGCAAAATGCCAATATAACTTGTAACAACGACACCCCAATCAAGATTTCCTAAGAGTGAGGCAATTATGGGAAAGATAATCGTCACGCTGACGCCAATTGCAATCAGGATAAAGGCGCTGAGCCACTTGCCGATAATTACTTCAACATCGGTTAATGGTAATGTTGCCAGAACCTCAATTGTCCCCCGGGTTCGCTCTTCGGCAATAAGTCGCATACAGATTCCCGGAATAAGCAGGAGAAAGAGAATTGGGACAATATTCACAAACCCGATTATATCCACCTGGTTCCCGAGGAATAAATCCTGGATAAAAAACCAGCCACTAAGGGCAACAAAGACGATAAGAATAATGTAGGCAATTGGTGTATTAAAATAACTATTCAATTCTCTTTTTATAATCTTCAAGGTCATAACTGCTCCTTTGTTAATTCCCTGAAGAGGTCCTCAAGTGATGTTGATTTTCTATGGAGTTCAAAAATCTTCCATTTTTTGCTTACCGCGGTATCAAATATCTCCTCTCTTATATCGTTCTGGGCTGTAATTTCAAATCTATAGCGAAATCCTTTTTCAGAAACGCTCTCTTTGCTAATTTCTCTGACCTCTTTTATCCCTGGAATTTTATTCAGGGCATCTTTTGGCTCTTTTTCTGAAAATATTTCAAGGGTAATCGTCTCACCGCCCCTGGCAATCGTTTCAATCTCATCCTTTGCCCCATCAGCAACAATCTTGCCTTTGTTGATGATAAGAACCCTTTCACAGGTTGCTTCGGCTTCAGAAAGGATATGGGTGGAGAGCATCACGGTCTTCTCCTTGCCCAGTTCCTTTATCAAATTCCGCAACTCAAGAACCTGATTGGGGTCAAGCCCCTCAGTCGGTTCATCCAGAATTAGAATATCCGGATTGTGAATGATTGCCTGGGCAACTCCTACCCTCTGGCGATAACCACGAGAAAGGACACCAATCTCTTTATTTAGCACATTATCAAGTCCACAGATTTCGCCCACCTCCCTGACCCTTGACTTTAAATTGGAAATCTCCCTTATCTCACCGATAAATTCCAGGTATTCATATACCTTCATATCCGGATAGAGGGGATTATCCTCTGGGAGATAACCAATCCACTGTTTTGTCTTTGTCGGTTCTGCAAAGACATCCACCCCCTTTATAAGGCATCTACCTCTTGTCGGGGGCAGAAATCCTGTAAGCATTCTCATCGTCGTCGTCTTCCCCGCTCCATTAGGACCTAAAAATGCAACAATCTCGCCCTTACCAATATTGAAAGATATTCCATCAACTGCCTTTGTCTCTCCAAAATATTTGGATAGATTTTCAACCTCAATCATATTTACCTCCTTAACATCAAGGGGTTTCACCCCTGAATCCTGCCCCTCACCTTAATCCTCGTCCGACGCCGAAGGCTCTGGATGATGGCGTCTCCCCGTTAAAACGGGGAGAGAGCAGGGGTGAGGGAGAATTTATTCTGTCTTAATCCGTTTTTATCCGTTTGAATCCAAGGTATTGGATTGAAAATCCAATACCTTAAATTAAATAGAAATTGGGAACTATTAGAGATAGAATATTATATAAAAATTTAAAAAAAAGTCAACTATAACATCAAGGGGATTCTCTCCTTAAAAACCCCTAAATCTCCCTTTACGAAAGGGGGATACAAAATTGTAGTTGCCCAATTCATTGGGCATTGTCCGATAAATCGGACAACTACATTTATCTTTCTGTATAGTGCTCTAACCGAAGGTTAGGCAAGGGAGCGAAGCGACCGCAGCAATTATTGAAATTCCTATACCTGAACATACATCAGTCCGCCACGTAACTTGGCGGACTGAAACCCCGCCCCTCACCTTAATCCTCTCCCCGTTAAAACGGGGAGAGGGAAGGGTGAGGGGACATTCTGTTTTTTTCTTTTTGTCATTGCGAGTTCTTTTCTTTTTTGTCATTGTTAGTTTTCTTTCTTGTGTCATTGCGAGGCAACTTTAGTTGCCGAAGCAATCTCATTTGTTATCGGTCATTTCAGGGATGACTTCGTCGTTTGGTTTTTCACAAGAACAGATGGGATTGCTTCGCCCGCCTTCGGCGGGCTCGCAATGACAAAAGGAGTAAAGCAGGCTCGCAATGACTTTTAGTATGAATAATCCGGGCTAAATCTCCTTTATTCTCCCTTTACGAAAGGGGGATATAAAATGGTAGTTGCCCAATTCATTGGGCTTTATTTAAGTATAGGTATTTAAAAAATTCCTATTCTTCAGATGATGAAACTTTCTATTATGTTTCTCTCTGTGTCACCCTGAATTCGTTTCAGTGGTTGTTTCAGGATTATTTCAGAGTCAGCATGACAATGAACGCTAATTCATCATCTTTTCAGCAATCTCAATCAATCGTCTTGACAATAAAGCGATTTTGTGTAGAATGTTAAATGAAGGAGTTTTCATGAGAAAAATAGGCATCAATGGTGCAGTCTTACTGTTAGCAATTTGTGTGATGTTATTTGCCAAAGAAATTCCCTTTACCCTTGAAGACCGTGACCGGTTAATAAAAATAGAAACAACGCTCAAGGAATTCCAGGCAAGTGTTGATAAGCGATTTGAATCAATTGACAAACGATTTGAATCAATTGACAAACGATTTGACCAGTTGACCAATCTTATGATTGGTATTGTTGCTGCCTTTGCGGGTATCGTTGCGGTAACGATTGGTTTTGCAATCTGGGACCGAAGAACTGCTTTAACACCGGTTATCAGAATGACCCAAAATTTAGAGGAGAAACAATCACTCATAGAAAAGGCATTGCGAGAACTCGCTCTCAAAGAACCAAAGGTTGCCGAAGTCTTAAAACATATCGGCCTTCTATAGTCAAATTTAATCTCCGGTCTATTCATTAAATCCCCTCTCCCGGCTCCGCTTTCTCCATTCGGTTATTCGGGAATTCCCGAATGGAAAGCGAGAAGCATAATTAAGAGATTCTGAAATAAATTCAGAATGACAAAAAGAAAATTTCAGAGTAAACTCTGCCACTACAACTTTTATTTTGGTGCGAAACAAGTTTCGCTACTCCACCAAATAAAGAATTTTATTTCTGAATTAGATTGATAAAATCCTGATAAGATAGTTCAACATCACGGATTATTTTTCTCAATAATCCTCGGTCAATATCTTTACCTTTATGAATTGGAACTACCGTGCATCGGCCATCCGGATGTTTCAAATACACATGGCTACCTTTCTGACGGATTTTTTCAAAACCGATACCTTGTAATATTTTGACTACTTCTTCTCCTCCAAGAATTGGGAATTTCGTCACACTTCTACTTTCTGAATGCCCACCAATTCCAAAGTTTCTTCAGGTTCACCCTCTACCTCAAGACAAAGTTGAATTGCTTCTTTGATGTTCTCAATCAATTCATCCAAGGATTTTCCTTGAGAATGACAACCCCTAAGTTCAGGCACAGTTCCGATAAAATAGCCATCCTCTCCTCGCTCAATGATAATGGTAAAAGTTCTTTTGTTCATCATTACTCCAATAGTATTATACCTAAAAAACTTCGTCTGTCAATGATAATGGATAGTAGACCCTGTATCTTATGGAACGGTCATAATATACTCCATCGTAAGTGCGGGCAGGGTGGAATTGAAACTCTACGATGTCAAAGGCAGGTGGCTACGCTGGTCAACGAAAATCAAAACCCGGGTTATTATCAGGTTAACCGGAATATTCGTAGTGTCTCAGAAAAGCAACTACCCAATGGCGTCTATTTCTATCGGCTGACCGCGGGTGACTGGACGGAGACGAAGAAGATGGTGATAGTAAGATAAATGCCTAAAATCCAAAATGCCTAAATACTTAAAATAAAAAGAGAGGGTTTCAAAGAAAGCGGAAAAGATTGGCAGAAAAAGAATACTTGGAAAAGATGGAGATGGGCGGGGCAAAGCCCCGCCCGATATGCTAAAATCTTTTCACTTTACATTTTTTTATTTTGGTTAAAAACAGGATACGCTACTTTACCAAATTCTAAAGATAATAGCCCAATGAATTGGGCAACTACAATGACGTTTTTTCGGGCCAGAGATAATAGCCCAATGAATTGGGCAACTACAATGACGTTTTTCGGGCCAGAGATAATAGCCCAATGAATTGGGCAACTACAATACCATTTTCGGACCGGGACAAGATTGGTTTTCTCCATTCGGTTATTCGGGAATTCCCGATCTGTTTTTTTCCTTTTGACCCCTCACTTACTCCTCTCAGTTACATTTCCTTTGTCAGTAGCGAGTAGCAAGTAGAGAGTAGAAAGAATTTTAATTCTTTTTTTGCTACTTGTTATTCTTTACTTTTTCTACTAAAAAGAAGGGAAGGGTGAGGGAATACTCTTTTTTTGTCATTGCGAGGAGAGAGTTTGTAGTGGTCAAACTTGCTTGACTTCTTTATGCCGAGTAAACTCGGCCACTACATTTTTTATTATGTGTTTATGCCCAGACTTCAAGTTTTTATCGTGGTTGGAAACCGCTCTCTGTGTTTTTCTTTTTGTCATTGCGAGTTCTTTTCTTTTTTGTCATTGTGAGTTTTCTTTCTTGTGTCATTGCGAGGCAACTTTAGTTGCCGAAGCCATCTCATTTGTTATCGGTCATTTCAGGGATGACTTCGTCGTTTGGTGCCTCATAAGAACAGATGGGATTGCTTCGCCCGCCTTCGGCGGGCGCGCAATGACTTTTAGTATGAATAATCCGAACTAAAGATCACGCCCTGTGATATGAATCCCCATTTTCTTTAAATCTGCCTTTATTTCATTACACAAATTGAGATTGAACCCCAAATATTCAGGGGGAATTACTCCGTAATCAGGATACTCTTTAATATGTCTGGCAATGACTGCCCCGGTGTAGGCAGTCATTCTTGCCATTGAAGTTATCCTTCTCTTTTTGTCATAATAATCAAGGACAAAATATCTTTTTGACCTCGCTTTCCTTTTGATTTCAATCACCAGAATTGAGATGTCTTCTATTCCCCCCTCAGTGAGTCTCTGCTTCAGATATTCCATTGTAAAATCCCGCACCTTTATCCAGTTTCCTTTAAACCTGATTCTCTTGTCTGATAAGAGGCCGCAATCAATAATTTTTTTGAATATTTCCGCATGACCTGGATAACGAATTGTCTTCTCCTCCATATCCCTCGCCCCTTTGATGGTTTTAAGAAGGGTGCGCAGACCATCGGTATAGAAACATTCCAGTTTTCCAATTTCAGGGATTGTAAATTCCTCAATTCCACTGAGTGGTGGAACTTTAATCACCCGGAATTCTTTCATTATCCGGGCAGGTCTTGAATATTCTTCAATCAAGTCTACCAAAGACCAGGTAATCCGATAATTGAATGGAGGAACTGGTTTTTGGGGAATCCCACCCACCAGAATTCTCAGGGTGTCAATCCCACAAAACCTCTGGTATGCCTCGCCCACCAGAATATTACTCAAACCAGGGGCAAAGCCGGCGTCAGGAACAATCCGCACCTTTAATCTTTTGGCATCCTTATTCAGCAAAAATGGGTCTTCAGGCAGATATGACATATCAACGATGTCTCTATGGGCCCGTAAGGCGCACTCCATTGTCCGAAAACCAAGAGATGAAGGTAATGCCCCGACGATAATATCAAAATTCTTTAGGAAACTCAAAATCCTCGGGGCCGTGACATCAAATTCCATTGTTCTTATTCCGGGTATCTTTTTTATCATATTGAGATTCTCTTTATTGATATCCAGAATCGTAACCTCATTATCTTCCTTCAGTGCCATTGCGGCAACCCTTCCCTGCATTCCACAACCAAGGATACAGACTTTCATCAAGCACTCCTATTTTATCCAGCCCAACTTCTTATATTCCTGATATATTAGACCAATCACCCTTTTGGGGTTGGGAAATTCCTTCACCCATTTCAAACCTTCTTTTCTCTTTTTATTTCGTAAATCAGGATTGGTGAGTAAATTGTATAAAACCTCCTCAAGGTTTTCTTTATTGGCATTGATAAAAGGATGAGAAGGAAGCAGGGGTTCGTATTCCTTTGGTATTTCAGTGATTGTTGGAATACCCAGGGCGAGAAATTCAAGGCCACTCCTTCCATAGGCGGTTCCGGCATAGTTTCCGATCTGGTCAATTCCAATGTCACAGGTTCGCTTCAACTCCATACAAACCTTATGGGCAACACCCTCAATTAAAAGAAATTCAAATTTGACCCTCTTTTTTAATTTTTCTACAATTTCAATTATCTCATTGGTTCCCTTTGCTGTGCGACGGGTTGGTGAATGACCGACCCGCAAAATTTTATTTTCTTTCACCCTGGGGCTGATTCTATCCGCTTCAAATGGAATCGGCACAAATTTTAAAGAAGGGTCTATCTTTTGATGGTCAACCTCTGAGGTAAATCTTAATTGGGCGTATTCCTTTAAGTATGGATTCATACCCCATTTCCGCAGTTCACTACCAAAAAAATGGGTGACGATTCTCTTATTTTTTAATCTTTTCAGGACTCTATCACCATATATGAACGGAATATCGCCATCAAAGTGGTAGATATCAAAATCACCGAAGCCCAATCTGTCCCAGTATTTTTTAAGTTTATAGAGCCATAAAATATCCCTTGATTTTAAAAAGATTCTCATCCAGGGATTGGCGCCTTTAATTTTGAGTTTCAATTCATCTTCTAGGACTACGACATCCTCACGGGCCGTAATTTTTCTTAAGAGATTAATAAATTGTGAATTCAACAATGGGTAGTTCAATAATATCCCATTGGGAAATCCAAGCCGGGAGCGGGTCATTGTAACCAGAACCCCTTCATCATTGAAATATCTATGACTTCGGCTCAAGAGACCCGGAACATCCTGAAAGTTCTCAAAGGTAAAATGGAGAATTCGCATAAGAGTTATTGGGCCAGGGCATTTTTTAATGCCAGATCAAGTGGGGTCTCCTTATAGTTAAGGGTTTCTCGGGCATTTGAACCACTACCGCTCAATTCTGTTTTACCTATCCCTGTTATCTTTGCCTTATTCCCCAATATCTTTTCTATTTTCTCCACCAATTCTTTGATATCCACCGGTGTGCCACAGAAATTTGAGACTATATACCCTGGTCGGTCACGAAGATTAAGGAGTGGTTCAATAATATCATCAATATAGGTCGGAGAGATTGTGCAGTAGTCGGTTTCAATTCCCTGTCCAGACTTAATGTTCTCAAAAAGATGGTGGAGATAGCCATAATTCAATCCCTTTCCAAAGGGAAAGAAGAGACGGACAATTTTCAATTCAAAATTTTTACTATAATAGCGAATAAGCATCTCGGCCTGGAGTTTTGTTGTCGCATAAAAACTCTTGGGATTAAATGGTGCACTTTCGGTTAGATTCCTTCCCTGACCATATACCTCACCGCTTGAGAGATAGATAAATTTGGAAACTTTAACCTTCTTTGCCCATTCCAAAAGAAGCAGGGTTGACATTGTGTTGGCATGAAACAGTTTCAAACTTGGTGCATTATAGAATTCATAAATATGGAAGAGATGCACAGCCCTGTGTGGTAAGCCCTTTTCTATGTTCAATTCCTGGTCAAGTTTTGTAAATCCATATTTTAAATTCGCCCTTCCCAAAAATGACATCGGCACATCCTTGGGCGAAGCAAAGACCGTGTATACTGATTCACCTCTTTTCAATAATTCAAAAATCAAACGGGTGCCGATACCAAAAGGACTTGTGACTAAATTCGTAATCTCCATACTTAATTATAGAAAAAAATTTCATTAAGTCAATATTGATTTTAGTGCTAATTTTGATAAAATATCTTATGGAACCAGGACCGATTGAGCAAAAGGTTATTCAAGTATTGATTGAAAGAATTCATAAGGAGATAAACCCCATGGACTTCACTTTTATCTCTGATGCCGAGGCCGCGGCTAACGCGATGTTTGAGCAACTACTGGATATGCCCTTTGACCAGGGAGAAAAAACCGCCCGAACTATAATTCTTGAAGAAAGGAAAAACTTGAACAATCCGGCAATTGAGATTAAATACAAAATTCCTCTAAGGATGGATGAACAAACCAAGAAGGACCTGGCAATAAAAAACTACCAAAAGGCAAGGGAATTATTAAATAATCAACAATCCAAAGAGGCGATTGAACTTTTTGAATCGGTATTTGACGATTTTGCTTGTAATCCTGAGTTTTTTAATAATCTTGGGATTGCCTATTACAAACTCTTAACCTGAAAAATGCACGAAAATGTAGCATTTTTCTCCTTAAATTTGCAAAGATCCGCAATTTTACGCACTTTTTTAATGGTCACTATTTTTGCATTTTTAGCAAATCAAACAAAATTTATCACTTTAA
>Ga0207433_10004802_pt1 | contig 24569 bp, 14 predicted proteins | sample YelNatPaOPGAMG01_FD_187559 | JGI IMG/M metagenome (GOLD analysis project Ga0207433, IMG submission 187559) | Hot spring thermophilic microbial communities from Obsidian Pool, Yellowstone National Park, USA - OP-RAMG-01 (SPAdes) (version 3) | ecosystem: Environmental > Aquatic > Thermal springs... | reverse complement strand
TTTGAGACCGGCGGTGGAACGCCGGTTATTAATTTTCAATTCTCAATTCTCAATTCTCAATTAATGGATTCCCGCTTAAGTTTATCCCTGAGAAATCAGGGACGGGAATGACATTTCTTGTTTGCAACGCTACTTTATTTTGTCATTCCTGCCCCTGAATAAATCAGGGGTAAATTCCAACAGGAATCCAGTTTTTGTTTTTCCAATCAACAATCAACAACCGGCAATTGGCAATGTATTTATCTCCCCCTCACCTTTTTCCTCTCCCTATTGGGTCTGACCATTACCCACATCTTTATATAAGAAGCAGGTATATCCTGATTTTTGAGGAAAATTACGGGCGATTTGTGGCGTTGTCTAGTTTACTTACTCCCAATTTTAACGCCCTTATTAATGCTATCTAAGGGGGGTTGCGTAAGCCTCGCCTACTATTAACTGCAAATTCTTTGCTTGACTTTTTCTCAACCGTTTTTTACGAAAAAATCAGCGGTATACCTGCTTCTTGATACTTATGGGTAATGGACAGCCGCAGGGTAGAGGAAATTTTAATTATCTATTGCCATTTGCCGATTGTCGTTTTCGGCCGGGCGCATAGGCCCGCTTTAAAAGAACGGGCGGGCACATAGGCCCGCCCCTACAAATAATCTCATTTCTCGCTCTCTTGCTCTCTTGTCATTCCTGCCCATAAATAAATCAGGTGTAAACTCCAGCAAGAATCCAGTTCTTTGTTTTTAATCGGCAATCGACAAGGTAGTAATTGAATCTACCGAATTTTCTAATTTACTAATTGCCTAATTGCCTGATTTTTAATCTCTTAAATCCTGCAAATCTGGCAATCAGGAAATCTTGCAAATTACCAATTTTATCTTCAAATCTTATAATCTATAATCTTCAAATTTAAAAACAATGTCTTTTAAATCGAAAACCGTAAATCGTAAATTGTAAATTGATAATGTCTTTATTAAATCGTAAATCCTTCTAATTTACTGATTTGTTAAATTGCCTTATTGCCTAATTTTTATCTTTTAAATCCAGCAAATTTTGTCAATCAGGCAATCTGGCAATCAAATAAATACATTTCACTTTTCACATTTTACATTTCACATTTTTTCCCTTTTTATCAGGGGCTTCATTCTGACATGTTACGATTTTAGGCAAGAAAAAAGAGGGCAAGAAATATATGTCGCAATCCCTTTTTATCAGGGGCTTCATTCTGACGTAAAAACATTTAGGAGGTGTTTATGAAAAAAGAATTAGGTCGCAATCCCTTTTTATCAGGGGCTTCATTCTGACAAAAACGTTGCAATGCTTAATGACAAGGGAGAGTTAGAGGAGTCACAATCCCTTTTTATCAGGGGCTTCATTCTGACGGGGAAAATATATGAATATGATTTAAACAAAAAAGAAGATAGGTCGCAATCCCTTTTTATCAGGGGCTTCATTCTGACATTATTTAAAGAAAACCCATATATAGGGTTTTCCAGGTCGCAATCCCTTTTTATCAGGGGCTTCATTCTGACCTGAATAAGGAAGAGTTATAAAGTCCTCTAACTCTCGTCGCAATCCCTTTTTATCAGGGGCTTCATTCTGACCTGGTGGGCTATGCTATAGGTATTCTAAGGACATTTTATGTCGCAATCCCTTTTTATCAGGGGCTTCATTCTGACATGGTAAAAATTCCAAATACAATAGTTTTAAAAGAAACTATTGGTCACAATCCCTTTTTATCAGGGGCTTCATTCTGACTGTATTATGATTTAAAAAAGGATATTAAATTTTTTAAAGTCACAATCCCTTTTTATCAGGGGCTTCATTCTGACTCATCAACATCAACACCAAATCCGAAAATAATTGAATGTAATGTCACAATCCCTTTTTATCAGGGGCTTCATTCTGACATTAGCAAAAATTGAATTAGTTTTTGTAAAAGATGAAGGTCACAATCCCTTTTTATCAGGGGCTTCATTCTGACATCATTAAAAAATAAAAAGTTTGCAGAAGAGATGCGTAAAGTCACAATCCCTTTTTATCAGGGGCTTCATTCTGACAAAAACAATGCCCTTGTATGTTGCGCATTAACTCCAACCGGTCACAATCCCTTTTTATCAGGGGCTTCATTCTGACATTTAAAAAAGGATGGTTATTTGATAGCATTTTAAGTCACAATCCCTTTTTATCAGGGGCTTCATTCTGACTTGCAAGGCGACATTTATATAGAGATGGCAAAGTTATTAAGTCACAATCCCTTTTTATCAGGGGCTTCATTCTGACATTAAAAGAAAGTGAAATTAAAAATTATGTAGAAAGTATGTCACAATCCCTTTTTATCAGGGGCTTCATTCTGACAAAACGGAAGTGTAAAAATTAATAAATTGGTAAAAAGGTCACAATCCCTTTTTATCAGGGGCTTCATTCTGACTAGGAGAAGTTATTTGTATTTCATCCGAAGAGGAAAAAGTCACAATCCCTTTTTATCAGGGGCTTCATTCTGACGTTATATCAAACCCCTCACTTCTTAAATACGCTAAAACTTCGTCACAATCCCTTTTTATCAGGGGCTTCATTCTGACGTATCATCTCGTTATTTAAAACATTTATAAAATATTCTGGTCACAATCCCTTTTTATCAGGGGCTTCATTCTGACTAAAACAGATAAAAAGCGGCAATGTTACAGCGACAATATTTTAGTCACAATCCCTTTTTATCAGGGGCTTCATTCTGACATTATTAAAGATTTAAAAAAACAATTAAAGCAATTTAAGTCACAATCCCTTTTTATCAGGGGCTTCATTCTGACACATACTAGAACGCCTTGAATTACCTAAAGATAGATTAAAGTCACAATCCCTTTTTATCAGGGGCTTCATTCTGACAAATGCGAACAATAAAAGAAAAAATAATGACAGAATATTTAATGTCACAATCCCTTTTTATCAGGGGCTTCATTCTGACAAAGTGAAAGGAATAAGCGTGGCAAAGATAACTTTCTTTGTCACAATCCCTTTTTATCAGGGGCTTCATTCTGACTTAAAAAAAGAAAGATTTGATGAATATAGTTTGCAAAAGTCACAATCCCTTTTTATCAGGGGCTTCATTCTGACTCTCTGTGTATATCACAACTTGCCATCATAAACTCAAAAATGTCACAATCCCTTTTTATCAGGGGCTTCATTCTGACACACTTCATTTGGGACAATGAAGTGTGTAAGGGGGAGGTAATTAAGTCACAATCCCTTTTTATCAGGGGCTTCATTCTGACAAAGTGAAAGGAATAAGCGTGGCAAAGATAACTTTCTTTGTCACAATCCCTTTTTATCAGGGGCTTCATTCTGACTTAAAAAAAGAAAGATTTGATGAATATAGTTTGCAAAAGTCACAATCCCTTTTTATCAGGGGCTTCATTCTGACTCTCTGTGTATATCACAACTTGCCATCATAAACTCAAAAATGTCACAATCCCTTTTTATCAGGGGCTTCATTCTGACACACTTCATTTGGGACAATGAAGTGTGTAAGGGGGAGGTAATTAAGTCACAATCCCTTTTTATCAGGGGCTTCATTCTGACAAAAGATTAGCCGCTTATAATAAATGGTTTAAAACCCTAAAGTCACAATCCCTTTTTATCAGGGGCTTCATTCTGACTTAAAAGAAAAAGAAGCAGTTAAAAAAGGGCTATTAAAAAAGTCACAATCCCTTTTTATCAGGGGCTTCATTCTGACAGGGAGCAGGTAAAAATACAGGAAGATGTTGCCGAAGTTATTCTGGTCACAATCCCTTTTTATCAGGGGCTTCATTCTGACTTATGTTATAATATGCCTGCAAAAATGAATGAAGTCAAAAAAGTCACAATCCCTTTTTATCAGGGGCTTCATTCTGACAATTTGTATCATTGCAAGCCCCCTTTCTTAATAAAATCTTCAAGTCACAATCCCTTTTTATCAGGGGCTTCATTCTGACGCGGTGGACAACCGCTCAAACAAGTCCCAAGGAAAACCTGTCACAATCCCTTTTTATCAGGGGCTTCATTCTGACTTAGAAAGTATTGAAGGAGAATGTTTAACAGGAGAAGTAAGTCACAATCCCTTTTTATCAGGGGCTTCATTCTGACAGGTGCTTTGAAAAGATATAAAGTAAGTAAAAACATAAAAGTGTCACAATCCCTTTTTATCAGGGGCTTCATTCTGACTTACAATAGTAAAGGAGTATAAAGGTATGGCAAATAACTGTCACAATCCCTTTTTATCAGGGGCTTCATTCTGACTTTTCGAGCATCTCTGCGTTTCCACCGCCAAATACATTATAGTCACAATCCCTTTTTATCAGGGGCTTCATTCTGACATTGACTGTATTGTTAGCCGTGCCCGACACAACAATTCCGCGTCACAATCCCTTTTTATCAGGGGCTTCATTCTGACGCGATGAATACGTAATTTTAATGCAAGGCAAGTTAGGAGAGTCACAATCCCTTTTTATCAGGGGCTTCATTCTGACAAATTTTATCAACTTTTAGCATTTTTCACCTCATAAAATAAGCGTCACAATCCCTTTTTATCAGGGGCTTCATTCTGACTAGGACATAGGGGAAAAAACGACCATTACGTCTATGTGTCACAATCCCTTTTTATCAGGGGCTTCATTCTGACTTTTTAAAGCAGATTTCAATCTATGGGCTTCTGAAGTTTTTGGTCACAATCCCTTTTTATCAGGGGCTTCATTCTGACGAGAAAGAAGTAATCGCTTCTGTACCGGATATAATTGTTGAGTCACAATCCCTTTTTATCAGGGGCTTCATTCTGACAAGAATACTTACGCCAGTTTTTTCCACATACACATTGTATGTGTCACAATCCCTTTTTATCAGGGGCTTCATTCTGACAGACATACCTTTTCCAAATGTTAAACCCAATAGTTCTATGTCACAATCCCTTTTTATCAGGGGCTTCATTCTGACCATATAGAATACGATAAAATTTCAGGGGACGAAGAAATATCTGAGTCACAATCCCTTTTTATCAGGGGCTTCATTCTGACTTGCTCAATATTTGTTTTACACATTTCAATTGCGTCGTCTAGTCACAATCCCTTTTTATCAGGGGCTTCATTCTGACCTTCAATCACTGCGCCGTCTGAACCTGCTTCAAGCGCAATACGTCACAATCCCTTTTTATCAGGGGCTTCATTCTGACATGGAGAAATAGGGGAGATAAATAGAAAACACGCAGCTAAAAAGTCACAATCCCTTTTTATCAGGGGCTTCATTCTGACTTGCTAAAACAAAAATAAATGGTATTGAACCTAATACCATTTGTCACAATCCCTTTTTATCAGGGGCTTCATTCTGACAAATTTTAAAAAAGATGCTTTTGAGGTTTTGACTAAAAATTTGTCACAATCCCTTTTTATCAGGGGCTTCATTCTGACATAAAATGCAAAATATTAATAATAGTTATATTAACCAAGCGTCACAATCCCTTTTTATCAGGGGCTTCATTCTGACTTGATAAAGGCGTAGATTTAGAAGATTTATTTCTTTTTTTAAGTCACAATCCCTTTTTATCAGGGGCTTCATTCTGACCTTATTAGGTAAATATCCAACATGAACTACACCAAAAAAAGGAGTCACAATCCCTTTTTATCAGGGGCTTCATTCTGACGCAGTAGAATTAGATATAGAAGCATTAGTTGGTGTGGATAAGTCACAATCCCTTTTTATCAGGGGCTTCATTCTGACTCGGAACCAGTTGTGAGTCGTATTATAAATATGAAAATCCGAGATGTCACAATCCCTTTTTATCAGGGGCTTCATTCTGACTAATGAAAATAATGCAAAGGTGAAAGTTGGTGATTTTACAATAAGTCACAATCCCTTTTTATCAGGGGCTTCATTCTGACTAATTTATGGAATAAAGAGTTATTTTAGATTTTTATATGTCACAATCCCTTTTTATCAGGGGCTTCATTCTGACAAAGAATTATTAAATAATAATAATTATAAATTGGTAGGTGATAAAGTCACAATCCCTTTTTATCAGGGGCTTCATTCTGACAAGAAATACAAATAGAGGAAGCAAAAAAAGATGATATATTTATTGAGTCACAATCCCTTTTTATCAGGGGCTTCATTCTGACTGAAAATAATCCTGAATATAAAAGTTGGGGGTTAGGGAGTCACAATCCCTTTTTATCAGGGGCTTCATTCTGACCTGATTAAATTAAATATAGCGCAAACTAAAACTAAAAAGTCACAATCCCTTTTTATCAGGGGCTTCATTCTGACAACGACCCTGTCCCGCCTGTTACTATATTTAACAATTGAGTCACAATCCCTTTTTATCAGGGGCTTCATTCTGACTTATTTTAGGTTTATTATTGTTTTCAGCAGTTATTTTTGCGTCACAATCCCTTTTTATCAGGGGCTTCATTCTGACAAAGAATTTAACCAAGCCCATTTTATCGCTTGGTTAATAGTCACAATCCCTTTTTATCAGGGGCTTCATTCTGACGCGGAACAATATGCTTTAAAATTAAAAGATATGTTTAAAGATGAGTCACAATCCCTTTTTATCAGGGGCTTCATTCTGACAAAAAACATAAAACAACTAACTAATCTTGGGTCTTTTAGTCACAATCCCTTTTTATCAGGGGCTTCATTCTGACATAAAGATGGAGAGTTTGAAGGAGAAGACAAGGAGTTTAGTCACAATCCCTTTTTATCAGGGGCTTCATTCTGACAGAAAATTAGAGTTAAGATATAAAATTGAAGCTGAGTTTGTCACAATCCCTTTTTATCAGGGGCTTCATTCTGACTGCTACCTTATTTTACCCTCATATTTATTAATCTTTTTATATGCATTTTTAAGATGCTTACTTTTCCACATCTTTTCCACATCCAGTTATGTCAATTTTTCGGTAAGGTTTTACAACTTTTTGCCTTATTTTATTGACACTTTTAAATCTTTTAACAGGAATTTCCTACGAAAGCGAAAAAAATAAGGAGCGAGTAAATCAACCATTAAAACTACTTTTCTTATTGTGCGACTTTTTTACTCTATTTGTTTCAATGAACTACATTATATTAAAAAATATTTTAATTATCAATATTTTGCGCAGGGATATTATATAAAGTGGGTACTATGAGCATCTAAATTTGGAAGGAAGGAAATATCCCTGCGCGGTTATTTTATTTTTAATGAACATTAAACAATATAAACATCTTTATCATCTTCTATGACTTTGCCTTTTCCAATTATTGTAACATATGTTTTTTGTGAGTCAAATAATTTATATACTCTGAAATTATCTGTTTCAAGATCAATAAATTTTTCTACTCTTTTCAACATCCTATTTAACATATTTTCATTTATATTACATTCAAATACACTTTTTTGAACACGCTCACCATAATCTTTTAAAATTTTTGCAATTTTATTTCTATTTCTGTCATTTTCAATGTCATAAGCAACAATACAAAACATTTTTATTGAATAAAAGGTATATATCCCTTTTCCTCTTTTAATGCTTCAACTAATTTTTTTATTTGTAAAAGCATTATTTCTCGAAAACTCATTTTTTCATTTTGATAATCTCTATTTTTTTCCCTGAGCCATTCTTCATAATACTTAAAATATTCTTTTATTTTATCCTGTTTCATTCGCAAGCCCTCTTCACTTGCTTCAAAGTCCTCCATATTAAATAATCTTTTATTTATTAAATTTAATGTCAATCTATCAATTACCGGCTGCCTGTATTCTTCCACAATATCAAGTGCGAGTGATGGTCTGCCATAATCAATACTATGTAAAAACCCAAGATACGGGTCAAGGCCTGATGCATTTAACGCAGCCATTATTTCATTTGTCCAGCAAACATAGCCAAGTGACAACATCTGATTTACAAAACTAAAAGAACCACGCGGCTGTCTTTCTTCCATTATTTCCTGGCCATAGATACTATTTACTATTTTTTTAAAGCCAGTAAAATAAACCCTGCTTATATAGCCCTCTACTCCCATAAGCGAATCAATTGTTGTTTTATCATCAATATTTGTTTTCTTTTTTTCAATTTCATCTATGTCTTCTTTTAAATTTAATTCTTTGTATCTATAATCATAACTTTTTAATAACCTGCAGGCATTTTCTGCTTTTGCCTTTAAAAAAATTTTTGCAAATTGCAGAGATTTTTCTTTGTTTTTATAAACTTCATATTGTCTTAATTTAAGTGGTATATTTTTACTTTTGTATGATTCTATTCTTCCTTTTAATCTGCCATTTAATGTTAAAAAAGCAATATCAATGCCTTTTGTGAGTATATCTCCCAATGCCTGCGTTGAAAAATGCACATTTCCTAAAACAACAATTGTGTCTATTTTAAAAAGCGATATGTCAATGAGCGTTGCATCTTCTTTTCTTACTATTATCCTGTTTCCTTCCTTATGAACCTTACTTCCCTGTTCGGATAGATACAAAATGGGCATAAATTATAATGTTGTTTCAACCAATTCATAATTATTTATTTTTGACTGTAAAATCAATGAAAATTTATTCTTTTCATTTTTATATCTATTATTTAAATTTATATTCTTTATTTTTTCTTTTACATTAAAACAAAATAATCTCATATTTATCTTTTTATCTGCACATAATCTTTTAATATCTTGTATTTTATTTATTATTTCCGATTTTATTTCATTTACCTCCAATGAATATATCAATAAACAATATTCTTTTATATTTTTTTTATTTATAACTTCTATTTGTTGGTTTACCTGTTTCATAAATTCATCAAAGCGATTATATAATGTATTTAATGGTTTTATTTCCATAGCAGCAACAGGTTCCCCATCTTTTTTATTTGAGAAAACAATATCAAATTCTTTACCATCTATTTTTTTATCTCTGCTTACAAAATTTAAGTTTTGCCCATTTGAGGTCTTATATGGATTTTCTACAAAATATTCAAAAACCAAAAATTCAATAATTCTCCCCCATACTTCAATTAAAAATGGTATCTTTTCTTCATAAAGTGATTTTGTAAGTTTTCCTATAATTGTTTCTTGATTAGTTTCATCCAAAAAACCAAATTCTTTTAATCTTTTTTCATTATTTTTTCCAGAGTATATTTCAAATAATTCTTCATAATCAAAATTAAATGGTAAAACAGGAATTTCAATTAAAACATCACTTTTTTCAAAAATATAATATGATTTTATATCAAATAATTGGCCAACAATAGTCATAATAGGTATAAATCCTTTAAATCCACCTGATATACATAGCAAAAAATTATTATCTCTTTTTTCTATTGTTAATTCATTAATAAGTTTTATAAAATTTCTTATGCCTTGATTTTTAAACTTATTATAATCATCAACAACTAATCCTTCTATTCGATTGATTTTTACATCAATTTTTCTTTTAGGGAAATATTTTATTAATAAAATCTTATCTACATTTGCACAAAAATATGAATCATCGGTATCCGAAGATAACAAATAAATACAAAAATCAACTCCATCTTGATATCTGTTTATAATTTTTATTAATGTCTGTAATTCTGCAGATTCCTTGCCAGAAATTGTTGGAAAATATTTTAAAACTATTTCATTTAATTTTTTTTCATCTTTTAAATTATAATTTTTTATATTATCTGCCAATTCTCTTTTATTTGTTATTATTGATGTGCCTACTGTTGCTATAATATTAACCAATTTTAATTTCCTCAATATTATTTATTGATATAAAACCTAATGGCAATAAAGAATCTGTGACAATATATTTTGAATAACCCCAACCCTGTCCTGGTTTGCCTTTTCGTGGTTCTTTCATATTTCTATATCCTTCTACTGTTACAAAATCATATCCACTGCCAAAACCGAGTCGTAATAATTTTTGTTGAACAATTATATTATTATAATTTTTTTCTATTCTACTTTTTTCATCAACTTCAAAACAATTATAATTTTTTAGCCGGTTTACTTCATTTTTTGTTTTTTTCAAATTTAAAACATTAATAAAATTAAATAATTTGTTTAAATCTGAAAATAAATTAGCAATTGATACGCTATCTTTAAAATATTCTGCAATTTCAATTTCAATATTAAATTCAATGCCTGGTTTAATTGCTTCTAAATAAATTGGAATACCTTTATTTTTACTTGAAGCACTCTTATTTCTGACTTCAATAATAATTGATGAATTTTCAGGTAATATTACATCTCTAACTTTAAAAATTTTAAATGGGTCTTTTGACATATCTTTTTTTACTCTATTGTCTTTTTTATAAGAATATTTTAATATTTCCGGTTCAATGTTATCATCATATCTTTCATTAAATATTTGATTTTTTTGTATTTCATCCAAAGTGCCAAATTTTCCTTCTAAAACGCAGGTTCTTATTGCTCCTTTTATGGATGAGCCAGGAATAATTGGTTGATTATTACTTTCAATATTTAATTTTATAGATAAATTATTATTAAAATGCCCTTTATCAATCTCTTCCTTATATTTTTTATAAAAACCATCTGAAACATCTATTTTTCTAATTAAACTAATTTTATCTTTATATTTATTAATAAATAAATTTCTTATTTTTATTCTTAATTCTCCAAGATTTTTTTTATTTGCACTTTCTAATAAGGATTTTAATTCTTCACTGGTTATTTTATCAGTTAAATTATGTAAATCAAAAATACACAATTTTTTATCATCTGTGACAACATAATCTAATGGCTCTAACTCATATTTACTTCCAATATGAATGGGAGTTATAGTTTTGCATTTTAATGAATATGTTTTAATTATTTCAGGCATTTTACACCTCTTTAATTAATAATTTAATATCAAATGTTTGTCCTGACTGAATTATGTTTTTATCATATCTATTTATTTCTGCTTCAATTTTTCCATATATCTCTTTTTCTTTTTTAATTTTTAATAAAGAACTATCTCGTATCATAAGTAATGGAATTTTTACATAGGAACGAACATTGCTACCAATCCCTGTTGCGTATTCACCACCCAATTTCCCTTGTTTTAAAAATACTGAATAAAATGATTGTTCCATATCTATTTCATCATCATTGGGTATGTAATTTGATAATGATAAAATAAAATTAGGATTAGAAATTTTCTTTATTTCATTTGTTATATCCTTTATTTCTTTTACAATAAATAATCCCTTTCCAATTGAAGAATCTGCACCAAATCCGTAATTTCCTAAATTTGTAAATAATTCTTTAACTTCATCAATAGTAAAACAATTTGTTTTAATGTAAATACTTATATCAACATCTTTGGCATAAAAAGTATAACTTGAGGTAAATAAAGCACCTTCATCAACCCTGTTTGATAAACGATTTATTCTGTTTCGCATAACTGATTCTTCTTTTAATATACTTTTATCTTTTCTTTTTTCATTTTTTCTAAGCATATCTAAAAAATTATCAATTTTATCTTCTTGTAATCCATAAAAATAATCAATAGATTGTTCTGGATTATCAAATAACTCTTTTATTTTTATTTTTTTTTGTTTATTTTTCTTTTTAAACAAATAAAATAAAAAATCACTTTTTATTTTTTCGTCATTTGTTAATCTTTTAATAAATTCGGTTTTTATTTCTTCTTCCCTCGCCAAATGCATTGGAATCATCGGTAATAAAATTTCATCACTGATAAAACCAGATGAGATAATAAAATATTTTTTATTTTCCTTTATATCATTTATAAAAGTATTTAAAAATTCATTTCCTTTCATAAACTTTAATAACCACATACACTGACCAAAAATAGTATCAGAATGCAATGGTGTTGCAAAAGGACTTATTGGATTTATAGTAATTCTATATGTATTCATAATATTCTCCAATATATTTTTATTTATATTCAATTTTTACTTTTCCATAACCTCTACTGCCTGAGCCACCAAGAGTGTCTTTTTCAAGTAATTGCAAACCTTCTTTAATAAAATTAATAATTTTTTCCTGTTCATTTTGGTCAAAAATTCTTACACTGATACTAAATTCAAATTCTGTGCCTGCAGGGACTCTTTCCATATCTCTTGGGTGTTCTGCAGTTCCTTTTTTTCTGTTAATAACATTTTCTGTTTTAATTTCAACAAATCTTCCTGTTTGTTCTGCCAAATCTATTAATTTTTTTCTTGAATCTTCGGTTAAAAAAGCATCTCTAAAAATTGCTCTTCCTATTTCTATACCTTGTGCTACTTTTTTTGTATCTGCATTTTTACCAAAAACTTTACAAATCATACAATTATCATTATCACAACTATGGGTTTTACCATCATCGCAAACTTTATTTTCTTTATGTTCTAATAAAAATCTTATTTTTCCTTTTAAAGACGAACCAGGAATATAAGGAAAACCATCAATAGGATTTCTAATAATTGGATTATCAACTCCACCTATTTCTGCTGTATTTTCTTTACCACCAATTCTTAATCCTGTTTCACATTTAATAATTCCTTTGATTTCTGCATAATTTAACATAATTTATACCTCCTGTTTTAATTTTGTTTTGGAAAATATGCAACAATTGCTTCCATTATCGTTACAAAATTCTTAAATTTATCATAATTATCAATTTTATTTACTAATGTTTCTATATTTTTTAAATAATATGCAAAACTATCTTTTTCTCCTTGTTTTGCTTTATTTTTACCATATTCAATTTTTGATAAAAATATTGCTAAATCAAGTTTTAATTGTTCGTTATCTATTGATGTTTTTGCTTGATATCTGGTTTTCAATGCCATAATTTCATTGTAAAATTTTCGTAATTGATTGGATTTAAAACCTTTGCCATTCAATTCCTCTGAAAAGTTTTTTGCAGAACTTGCTATGTCTTCTTTTTTCAAACTCTGTAAATTCACATTAGTAAAATGCGTTACGGGCTGCTCTACTGTTTTTCCTCCTTGATGATGTCCATTTGCCATTTTTTAATCCTCCTTTTTATTTTTTTTAGTTTTTCTATTTTTATATATTACCCAAAATAGGGGTATTCTTAAATTTTTCATATTTTCATCATTTTTTAATATAAATAAATAATCTCTGGTTTCTTTATATTTAGGGTCATCACATTTTTTCTCACTAAAATTTCTTCTAATATCATAACTCATTAAATAATCATATTTTAAATAATTAATATTTTTTTCTTTATTTTCATTAAATTTTTTATAAAAGTAATTATAATTTAATAATCTATACAAATTTGAAGTATTTAAAGTTTCATTTTGCACAAAATCATTTAATTTCTGATAAATCTCTTTTATTTTGCTTATTTTTTCTTTTTCTAATTTTATTATTTCTCCAAATAAATATAAATTATTTTTGTCTAAATCATTTTCTTTACATTCTTCCAAATTCTCCTCTGTTTTTGTAACTACTTCCAATATTGGTTCTTTTGGTCTAAACAAAGAAATTGCAGCAGAAAAATGTATATCTGGATTTTCACATACGTATTTTTTAAATTCTTCATTTATGCCTAATAAGGCATTAATTATATCTTCCCAGGGACCAAGTAATAAAAAGTCATCACCGCCTGCATAAATTGTATAAATATATGGAAAATTTTCTTTTAAATATTCTTTTAGATAATAAGTAAAAAACAAATTCATCATTCTTGAAAAATACACATATCTTGAAAATGTTAAACTATCACCTAAACCATTTGAAAATAAATAACCAAGATTATCAACATCCCCTTTTATTATTGCAAGATGGTCAACTGCTTTACCAGAGTTATTAAAAGGAGTTATTGTGGCAATACACTGAAATGAAAGTATGCTTCTGGAAAATTGTTTTCTATCTTCTAATCTTTCACATTGGTCGGCACAATAATAGCATAAACTATTTTCATTGAAATTTTTCTTATCTTCATTTTCTTTATCAATTATATCATCTATATCCATCGGAATATAGTTTGAAATATCTCGTATCTTTGCTTTTATATCATTAAATTTCCTAATTTGTTCTGTCATTAATGAATCTGCTTTAATTTGGTCATCAAAAGAATAGTTTATCCCAAATAAACCATCATTCCCATTAAAATAATTTATAAACAAATTATCTTCTTTTGTTAATTCAGTTCCTAAATCAATACCTAAATCACAAATTTTACATATATCTTTACCTTTTTGAGCAGGAAATGTTTTACATAATTTACATAAATCATTTTCTAAATGTTCATCATACATTTTTTCAAATTTATAATTTTTAAAATAAAAGTTACTTTTTGAAAATTTTCTTGTTTTTTCTTTTGCTAATTCAATTTCAATATTTTTTAAAAGATTTGGTAAGTTTCCTTTTTTAAAATCATCTGCTGAAAAACTCAATGAATAATTTAAAACAGGGATAATAGAATTATATAACTTTTCAATAACTTCTTTCATTATTTGGTCATATACATTATTTAATTTTTTAATCGTTGAATCTGTATTAGGGGCAAGTATTATAAATTTTCCACCAGCATCTATTATTTTATTTGTATATGGTAAATCAAGTTCTTTTAGAATTTTTAAACTTATAATACTACCTAATAAAGAAATAAAGAATGAACGACCACGTAATTCTTTTGACAGCCCACGTGGATTTATGGAGTTAATGTTAAAAATAAAATTCTGTATGCCAGTAATATCACCTGATACTATTAAGAACTTTTTTTCTGAATCATCTTTTATACTTTTCTCATTATCTAATGTATTTTTTTCAAAATGGTATTTATACAAAGCCGCGGCTATTGCTGTAGTTGTAATTAAATGGTCATAAAGTGAAATATCATTGATTTGATTAATTGTTATTGAAGGAACTGCCCAAAAATACTCCTCCATTAATCCCTGTAATGAATATACATAATTGAAAAAATTATTAAAACTTATCTTACTTAAATCTTTTATAAATTCTTCAAATACAAAATTATAATCTTGCTTTATACTTGATAAATCCTTTTCATTTACCGGAACAATGACTGAAGAAGTATTGTGCAATTTATCAATTTTATAATACCAATTTCCTGAAAAATTACCTATTTTACTTATTTTATCTATTTCTGAAAAAATACTTACAAGTAATGTGTTATGCCTTGGATTACCCCATTTACTTTCATCTTTTTTTATGTCTCCTCTTTCCCTTGAAGAATAAGAATCAGCATTAGAAACAAGTTGGGCAAGATATAATTTTTTTCCTAATTCATCTTTTGCCTGATTTATTGCTGAATCATGATGATATTTTATTAACTCACATACTAATTCTTTATCTATATAAGTATCTTCAATTTTAATTTTATTATCTTTAAACAAATCGCTGATAAAATTAGCCCCTATTTCTCTATGCTCTTTATGTTCTTTATAAATATCGCCACCTTGAACCACTTTACCTATATCATGAAAAAGAGCGCCTAAAATTACACTATTGTATTCTTTTGTGTTAAACTCCATATTCCTCCTCCATTTATTTTAATAATCTCTTACCACATACTGCCCCATGCCAAAGGCAGTCCATTTGCCTATGTGAAAATGTTCGCCAAGTTTAATAAGTGGCAAATACTTGGTTATAGCACTTCCTGTAAATTTTATCTGACCTTTTAATCCACCCATTTTTATAATTTTTCCCTGTCTTGCTGATTTCCTCTCCCAGTCGTACCAGGTCAATGCTTCTGCTTCTGTTTTTACTTCCTCTGCTTCTTTCAAAAACTCTTTTGCATCTATTTTTACATCTTTGTTAAAATAATTTGATGCTATACCACTTAACCGTCGTAATATGGATGTTATAAAAGTTTTGAAATTTATATTTTGTTCTTTTTTTTCTGAATTTAGTCGTGTTGGTGAAATAAATTCTATGGTGAGACGGTTGCTATGGATTAACTTACTTTTATTAATTATATCATCTGATTTATAATACTTTTCCTTATATGTTTTGTCTATTTTTTCTTTTTCTCCATCATAAACTTTACATATTTCATCTTTATTATTTACATCCACCGAATGAAGTGTCATTTTTATCTTTCTCCCCATTCCAACTCCATTTTCAAATGCATTTTTAAATGCAAAAATATAATACGGCAGTTTATCTATGTAATTTTTAGAAATCAAAACAAACTGAAATTTAAAATCATCGTCATGCACATACGATTGCCGCATATTTGTATTATCTCTTATTATAAATGGATGTGGTATGTGATTTGTATTTGATAAAAATTTATCTGTTTTCGGTGGTTCATTCACACTTTCAAAAGTTTTTGCATATATACAGCTATCATTTACAGCACAATTTAAGCAGGATTTATTTTTTGGCATAACACAACTCATTTTTTTAAGTTCTGAACCAAACGCCCCGCGTATAAGCGAGCCCTTGTATTCCGGTAATACACCAACACTTTTTACTTTTAATAAAAAATCATATTGTGCCCATATTAAACCATTTATTATTTCTTCAATATCCATACTTTTTATCTGCATTTTACCCTCTCATATTTTTACAAACTCATAAACCTTTATTAAGTTTTCTAATTCTTTTTCTTTGTCTTCTGAGTATTTCTTGCAAAATAAATTTAATAATTTTTTAATTTCTAATAAAAATTCATTTAATTGTTTTTCTGTTATTGGTTTGTTATTATGTACAGAATCGTTTCTCAATTTTATTACTCTTTGTATTTCTTTGTTTTCTATAAAATATTTTCCAATTTCATTCCCAAAAATATTTAATAAATCAAAACTATGATATAATGGCATTTGAATTTTATTATTTACCTTACTCCGTAAGGTTGAAAAATAATTTTCATCTATTTTACCTTTTGCTAATTCTATTGCTCTTTTGCTGTCAACGTCACTTTTATTTATATTAAAATCTTTTTCTAATATATAATCTGCTATAAACTCTGTTAAAGAATACAGCATTTCTGCCGCAAGATAGTAATAACCTTTTTCATAATTTCTTTGTGCTGAAGCAAACTTATCCAATATTTGAAAAAATTTTGATTTGTTTATTATTCCAAGTGCTTTTTTATTATTATTCAGCTTTTGCTCAAAATCCGCAGGTAATTCCTTTTTTAAATTTTCCTGGATTTTTATTTTTGATATTTTTTCATTTGCTATTTCATATTGCATTTTATCCCATTCAATATATATATCACTCAAATCAAAAACAAAATTTATATATGCATCAACTTCTTTTTTTATGTTATGTTTTGTTTCTAATTCTCTTATTATTGTCTGAACTGCTAAAAAATCATAATTATTAAAAAGAACTTTTATAAGAATTTTATATCTTTCAATCATTATCCCTGCTAATTTAAAATTCATAATTGTTTCAAAGCCGGTAATAACACGTCCAAATTCATCTCTTTTTCCACCAACATAAATATAATTTTTAATACAATTTAAAACAGCAGCAAGAACTATTCCTGCTGCCATTGATTTTGTGCCACCGGTATAATTAATAAAAATATTTTCTACCTGAATATTATTTTTTAATATTTTTTTTATCTCCTCATCAACAACTGTAAATGTGTATGTTGGGTCATCTGGATCTTTTATTATTTTATTTATTAAATTTATTTCTTTTTCATCTATTATTGATTTTATTTTTTCAATGAGTGGTTTTTGTTCTTCGGTAGTTATAATAATTATATTTTTATATTTTAACCCCTCAAAGGATTTTGTTATTGATTCAACTGTTCCACCTAATGTTGTTATTAAATAATTTTCCATCAATCACCACCACAATTAATTATGATAAATATATCACATTGTTAGTTTTTGTCAATTTTTATTTTTAAATTTTGTATTAATGTTGATAAAAATAAGCAACAAATGTGCCATTTACAACCATTAAAATATCAATTGTTTTTCAGGTTTGATTTTATTTACTTGTCATTTTTTGATAGTCAAAATTCAAAAATTGACGGGTGTAAGAGAAGAGAAATTTATCCAATTGCCAAATTGAATCTTCAAATTTAATTTTTTTTGTCTTTGTTGCTGCAAGTTTTAATCTGCGATAGTTTTTCGTTTTTGTTTTTTGTTTTTTTGTAGCCGTAGGCTTCAGCCTGCATTGTTTTTCGTTTTTTATTTTTGTGGCATTGGGTTTTGTATTTCCATTTTCCTCAAGCTAAAGCTTGCGCCTACAAAAACAAACAAAATCTTCCAAATTTCCTAATTTCCTGATTGCCTAATTGCCTAATTTTTTAATTTTTTAAATCCTGCCAATCAGGCAATCTGAAAATCTTGCAAATTACCAATTTTTTCTTCTAATTGCCTTATTGACTAATTGCCTTATTGCCTGATTTTTTAATCTGTTAAATCCTGCCAATCTGGCAATCTGAAAATCTTGCAAATTACCAATTTTTTCTTCTAATTGCCTAATTGACTAATTGCCTTATTGCCTAATTTTTATCTTTTAAATCCTGCAAATTTTGTCAATCAGGCAATCTGGCAATCAAATAAATACATTTCACTTTTCACATTCCATTTGTTTTTTTCAATCCGCAATCAGCAATCAGCATCCGGCAAGGTAGTTATAAATCGCAAATCGTAAACCGTAAATCGCAAATATTATTTCTTACTCTTCCTTTTCTCCACCCACTCATAAATAACAGGCACGACAACTAATGTTAAAAAAGTAGATGTTAAAAGTCCACCAATTACTGCAATTGGCATTGATTCAGTTCTTATTGTGCTTTTACCAACTCCAAAAGCAAGCGGAAGCATTCCTGCAATCATTGCAAATGTTGTCATTAAAATAGGACGTAACCTGATGGGACCCGCATAAAGCAATGCGTCTCTTGGAGAAAATCCTTCACGCCTCTTTTGATTTGTAAAATCAATAAGTAAAATTCCGTTTTTTGCAACAAGTCCCATAACCATCAAAAGCCCAATCATTGCCATAATATCAAGTTGCTGTCCTGTAATTAAAAGTAAAATAAAAGCACCAATTATTGCAAGTGGAATTGCTGTCATTAATATCAGCGGCTGAATAAAAGAATTATATAAGGAAGCAAGAATCATATACATAAAAAGCAAAGAAAGAGCCATTGCCTTTGACATCTGTTGTATTGTATCTTTCATAGAAGTTGCCTGACCTGAAAAAGAATATTCATAACCGGCAGGAAAAATGATTTGCTTTTTTATTTTTTCATTTATTCTGTTTATCACATCACCGAGAGCATAACCTGTTTTTAAATTAGCAGTTATTTTTATTACCCTTTGTTTTCCTTCTCTTTTTATTTCTACAGGTCCTGATGAATATTGAAAACGCACTAATGCATCAAGTGGTATTTTCTGTCCTTCTTTATTTGTAAGCATAATATCGTGAATTTTTCTTATATCCTGTCTGTCTTTTTCATCAATCTGTAAGATTATCTCATATTCCTTATCCCCTATACTGTATTTAGATATTTCTCTTCCGCCATAAAGTGCATTTAAAATAGCACCAATATCATAAGTAGAGACACCGAGTTGTCCCGCTTTTACCCTGTCAATGCGCATAACAAGTTCAGGGTTACCCGGCTTATAAGTGGTATTAACGTCTAAAAGTCCTGGCATTGACAATAAAATTTCCTTTATCTGCTGGGATAATTTTTCTAAAATTTTTATGTCTGGTCCTGATAATCTGATAACAAGTGGCGCAGAATCACCACCTCCTGTTATCACTTCTGTTGAGCCGGTTGGTTCTTCGCTTATATTTAAATCAGCGCTGAAATTCTCTCTCACATATTTTATTATTTCCTGGGAAATTTCCTGTCTTTTTTTACCTTTACGAATATTTTTATCTTCTACCAGATTTACAAATATTGTTCCTTTGTTTTCTTCACCAGCCCCAACAGTTGCATAATAATTTTTTATATCTTGGCGTGACATTAAATAATCTTCTATTTTTGACATATAATTATCAAGTTTTGAAAGTGGTGCCCCAGGATATGTTTCAATATTTAATTCAAAAAAATTATATTCATCATCGGGCATAAAATTCAAACCAATAAAAGGCAGAATTGCCAGTGAAAATGTAAGTAAGCCAATTGTTAAAAGCATCACGGTTTTTTTTCTATCAAGAGCCCACAGTAAAATATTCCTATAAATACTATTTAATTTTTCATAAAACATATTCCATCTCTGAGATAATTTTTTAAGTGTTTTACCAAATCCTGTATGTGTATAATCTTCTTTTTTCCACCAGTAAGCAGAAAGCATAGGCGCTGTTGTAAACGCATCAAGTAATGAAATAAAAAGTGCAAAAGCAATTGTAAGCCCGAATTGTTTAAAAAATTGTCCAACTATACCCTGTAAAAAAGCAATAGGAATAAAGACAGCCATAATAGATGCGGTTGTTGCAATAACTGCAAGTGCCACTTCATTTGCTCCTTTTACCGCTGCTTCTTTTGGTGGCATACCTTTTTCTATATATCTGAATATATTTTCTCTAACCACAATTGAATCATCTATTAAAAGTCCGATGGCAAGAGACAGTCCCATCAAAACCATCAAATTAAGTGAGAAACCAAAAAGTGAAACAAGAAAAAAAGCACCTATCAAAGAATTTGGCAAAGCAAGTCCTGTTATTATTGTTGACCTTAAATTACCTAAAAAAAGCCATACAACTAAAACAGCAAAAAACGCACCGATTAAAATATCTTCCTGTAACCCACGTAAACTTTCTTCTATGTGAACTGTAGGGTCTCTCATAACTTCAATTGTGACATCCTCTGGCAATAACTTTGAAAATGTTTTTATTTTCTTTTTTACATTATTACTTATTGCAACTGTGTTTTTCCCACTTTGTTTATATACAGCAAACAAAACCGCATTTTTTTTGTTTGCCCTTGTCTTTGTTGATTCTTCTTTTAATGAAAAAGAAATTTTTGCAATATCTTTTAGTTTAATAATTTCATTAGTTAAGGTTAAAACGGGTATATTCTCTATTTCTTTAAGTGAGTCAAATTTCCCTGCAACACGCAGGGTTATTTTTTTATTACTCCCCCTTACAACACCTACAGGATAATTTATATTTTCTTTTTTTATTGCTTCTATGATACTATTTAATAAAATTGCCCTGGCATTTAATACCGATTTATTGATTGTAATATATACAGCTTTTGTTCTGCCACCAAATATTTCAATTTTTGCAACGCCATCCATTTTTTCTATTTCCGGTCTTAACTTATCTTCAATTAATTCTCTTAAATCAGCAAGATTTTTCTCCCCCCTTATAGCAAAAACAATGACAGGAATTCTGCTTAATGTAAATCTTGAAATAATCGGCTCTTCTACATCTTCCGGCAATTTTCTTTTTACTCCATTTACGTTTTCCCTTAATCTTATCTCTGCTATTTTCATATCAACGCCAAGTCCAAATTGAGCAGTCACATAAGAAACACCTTCTAAAGATGATGAATAAACCTTATCCAGTCCTTCAAGTGTTGATAATGCATCTTCTATGGGTTTTGATATTAAACTCTCTATTTCTTCGGATGATGCTCCGGGATATACCGTAACAACAGTTATTGTTGGATATTCTACATTTGGCAGTAAATCAACACCTAAACCCAGATAACCAATAACACCAAGTGTAATAATTGATAAAATAAACATCACCACAAATACAGGACGCTTTATTGCAAGTTCGACAATATTCATTTTTCCACCTTATTTTACTTTTACTTTTAAATTTTCATTTAATTTGTAACTTCCAGAAACTATAATATCCATTCCCTCCTGTAATTTTTCACTAATAATTTCTATTCTGTCGTTTTCCATATAACCTGTTTTTACATCTATTCTTTTTGCCATATTATTATCATTAATAAATATATAGGTTATATCTTCTCCCATTAAAACTGCTTTTTGTGGAACCATAAAACCTTGACGCTCAATTGCATCAATTACAACATCAACTGACATCCCAACTGTGATTTTATCCTCATTGTTTGACGCTTTTACAATAACAGTGCCTGATAAAGTATCCTTATTTATAAATGGTGAAACAGTGTCAACAAAGCCATTTATTCCATCCTGGCCTTTATATGAAGGTATTAAAACAGCGCGCTGTCCTTTTTTTATTTTTACCAAAGAGTCCTCTCCTGCTTTTAGAACCACTTTTATATTTTTTTGATTTGCAATTTCGCCAACTGGTTTTTGCGGATCAATGAATGCACCTTTATCAAAATAATAAAGAGAAAGCACAACGCCTGTTATAGGCGAATTAACCGGAGCGAGTTGTCCTTCAAATCCCGGCATATCCCTGTTAATATAAAATAAAATTGCATCTTTTTTTACAAAATCACCTTCGTTTACAATTCTTTTTTCAAATTTCCCCGGAACTTTTGAATACACTTTTACCTGAGGGTCGCCTTCTGCAATGCCCTGAAATAAAATTGTTTCTTTTATTGGAACCTGTCTTAATTTTTCTGTCTCAACTTCATAAACAACATCTGTTGTCTTTTGAGCACCCTGAATAATTTTAAATACAACTCTTAAAAAAATTATAATAAATACTATAACAGTAGAAATAATCAAAATATTTTTAAGTAAACCCTTTTTATTTTGTTTATCCTGTATTTTACCTTTCATATATACCTCCGGTTAAAATTTATTATATAATACGATGCTTTCTTTTGGCACTCCTAAATACTGTGCAACAACATTACATTTTATTTTAAATAAGAAAAAAACAGGTCTCTTCTCTTGCTCAAGTGCTTCAAAATTTCCCTGTCCTTTTGATATTATTAAATTTGATTTATTGAATAATTCTAAAAATTCTCTATTACAGTATTCCAAAACAATGCCCGGCGAATTGCAACCTGTTGAGACAATCTCAGTTAATTTATCAAGTCCTGCAAATACCGCATCTTCTTTTGTTGCGTCATTTATTATCGGGCTTTCTTTTACAGCATAGATGATTTTAGAATTATAAATTTTTTTTAATTCTTCAATAAAAATTCTGTCAAATACTGTCTCTCCTGTATTATCACCGAGATATAAAATTTCTTTTTCCTTTTTTAACTTTTCTTTTAATTTTTCATAATTAAAAATTGCAAAATCCTTTGTTAAAACTTCTTTTATATCCTGCTCTAATTCAAATTCAATCTGCGCACCAAAGTCAATCACATTACCTGCGATTGCAATTCGCAGGGATGTTAACAATCTATCCTTTGATTTTTTAACTATATCTTTTAGTTTTTCATACATAGATAATGCAATAGTATTATATTTATCTTTTACTATTTTATACGGGTCTTCGTTATTTAACAACTTTCTGATTTCAATATGCATATTTCTGCTTGTTTTTGGCGGCGTATCCTGCATATTGATATTCTTTAAATATTCTTCTATTTTATCTGCAATTTCTTTCTGACGCTGCTCAGACGCACCTGCAAACTTTGCTGCCTGAATTGATTGCCTCACAAAACACGGTATGCACTCTGGAAATGTTTTCATAAATTTTGCCCTTTATAAAATTCCTTCCCAAAAACATTTTCTTTTTTTATTAAATGTTCTTTTTCAAGTTCTTCTAAATTTAAAAGTATTTCTTCTTCTTTAAAGTTTAAAACATCTTTTAAATCCTGTAAAGTTACAGGCCTTAATCTTACTATTGATAAAATCGCATCTTTTAAATTATCAATTGTTTTAATTTTTTCTCCTTTAAAGAAACCGATTATTTCTGCTTTGTTTCCCAGCAATTCTTTTATATGAGTTAACTGTTTCTCACTTACCGGTTCTGCATAAACTTCTGCACGCGAACGCACAACTGTATTTAACTGTATCTTTTCAATTTTAGGAATTTTATCAAAAATTGTTTTTAGTTTTAAAATATGTTCGTCATTATCATTTATATTTTTAACAACCATAACCTCAACCCAGATTTTACCTCTGTATTCTACACAAAACTGAATAAAACCATCTAAAAATCTTTTAAAATTAAAACTTCTATGCGGTCTGTTTATTTTTATAAATGTCGCCTCATCAGCAGCATCAAAAGAAGGCAAAACAACATCTGCATCTGTAATATCATTTCTAACCTCTTTATCATAAAAAAATGAACCATTTGTTATAAGTGCAATCGGTATATTTGTTATTTTTTTTGTTTCTTTAATTGCTTCGCCTAAATTCAAAGCAAGCGTTGGCTCTCCGGAGCCAGAAAAAGTAATATAATCAGTTTTATTTTTCTTATCCAAAAAGTCTTTTATTTCTTTTATTACATCATCTGTTTTTACAAAAATTTTTCTCTCAGATGTGTATTTAAAAGTCCTGCCAAGCTCACAATATATGCAATTAAAATTGCAGGACTTACAATTTAATAAATCAACGCCAAGCGACAAACCAAGCCGCCTAGAAGGAACCGGTCCAAAAATATACATTTTTTACTTCCTTTCATTTAATGTTATTAAATATATATGATTATATATGTTATGAAATTTATTGTCAAATGAGAAGGAAGAAAACATGTAACGCCTCAGTTATAGGAGGTGATAATAAAAATTGAAAATCCCTCTTAATCTCCCTTTAGAAACTGTCCATTACCCACATCTTCTTTTTTAATAAGAAGCAGGTATATCCTGATTTTTGAGGAAA
>Ga0207433_10004798_pt1 | contig 24574 bp, 16 predicted proteins | sample YelNatPaOPGAMG01_FD_187559 | JGI IMG/M metagenome (GOLD analysis project Ga0207433, IMG submission 187559) | Hot spring thermophilic microbial communities from Obsidian Pool, Yellowstone National Park, USA - OP-RAMG-01 (SPAdes) (version 3) | ecosystem: Environmental > Aquatic > Thermal springs... | reverse complement strand
ATTTTCGTTGTTTGAAGTTAGATTATCAATCACATTTATGGTTGTTAGTTCCTTTTTAATGTTAATTGGCACTGGCTTCATTGATGCAAGTATCATGTTAGTAGGCTTATACTTCTCTAAATATGGGATCAACTGACCTTCTATATCCGATTCCCAGAATTCGAAATCTTCATTTTTACACTCGATGATTAAGTCAAATTTCTCCACCATTCTTCTTGGATATCCATAGTTGCCTTTACAAATTGCAATATCAGGTCTCATTGGTCTTCTTTTGCCAGCGGGGCGCTCGCTAAAGTGAGCTTTTTTGCTTGGTTGGTATTCAAACCAGAAGGAGAAAACGTTTGTATCGCTTTTCGCTACAAAGGCGGGGGATGAGCTACCTTGCTCAATCAACCAAAATATTTCTCCCATTAACGGGTCTTTCTCCATCTCCTTCACATCCAAAGCTTTACATGCCAACATCATTACCCAAATCTGATAAATCCATTTCATTGGAACCTTTAAACTCCTCAATTTCGCTTCATCACTTTGAAGACCTAGGCAAGCAACATATCCCATTAATGGATCTATAAATATATCAGCAGTTCGCTTCACACGGCGACCAAACTTAATCTTAAAACCTAATTTACTAGCATAATCCTTAACTTCATCAATCATCTTCGTATAAATAGTTCTCAATTCCTGTATAGCCTGCTTTAAAAGAGGATTCTCCATCTCTATTTCCAGCTCATTAAGCTCTTCAAGATTTGCAGGATCCATATGCTTAGGAATCCCCGTATACTCACTATACAAAAACGAATCAACCCCACACTTATGTAGACCAAGGTTACCCTGGTTACTAAAGTAGAATGCATAAATTTGCTTCCCACTAATCCGCTCCAGAGGCACTTCAAATTCCATAGTTGCTTTCCTTCTATCCTTCTCAACTACTGTCTGTTTTACTGCATACTCACTAATCCTCCTAAGCCTATTACCCTCACGAACATAATAATACCAAGTCCCCTTCGTCCCATACCAAAACTCCCATATCTTAACAGTTTGCATATACAACTCCTCTGATAATTTCCCTTAAAATAATATGGGTATATGTAAATTAAAATCTTATCATAACCTAACTACTCCTTGCAAAATTATCAGAAACATATCATACAAAGAATTACAATAAAATTGGCTATAAGGAATTAAATGATTATTCCTGATAATCTTGGGACAGCAATCGTTGATGACCAGTTAGCCATGGTTACCTTGATTTTTAATTAATTCTGTTTCGATGATTTCACTGGCAGGCTAAATAATGCTTCTAAAACTTTTCTGAGAGCTATTATGTCTGCTTTATTTGCTTCTAAGAGAGAGTTTCGGGATGAAGTATCTGTGGGGTCTCCTAATATTCTATTGCAGAGGACCAGTTTATAGATTCCATCAATATCGTAGAAATTGTTTTTCCACCACTCATCTTCCATATGTCCACATAATGCATCATGAACATCCTTTAAGGTTGTTGAATCTATTGGGGCTACAAGTGAGGTTTGGCAGAAGTAGAGGAGGTTAAATGTCTGTGGATTTACTCCAAGCTCATCGAGGAGCAACTTCTCATCTTTACCTCCCCAGTGAACAAAAATATAATTCTCCTTCATTTTCAATTGAACATACTTGGAAGCCTTATCTTTCTCATCAAACCAGAAATGTTGAACTTCCCCACATGAAAGATCTAGAAATCCATAAAGTACACCTTTCTCAGGATTATACTCCGTATCAAATACAATTACCTTATCATTTCTAGTTATCGGTAATGGATGCATTAAGTAAGCTTCACTGGATTTTTCCCTCATAAATTTCGCATAAGCCTTCTTCCAGTGTACCCGATAAATTCCAGGAATATATGGGTAAATGTCGTGGAAAACTTTTTCATTAAGCTGAATTACATCCTTTACTCCTTTCTCATACATCATTAACATGAGTTTCCATGGCAATCCATACCTAAATTTAATTGTTGCCAGTTTCGGTAAATCTTCAAATAAATCCTTATACTTCTTAGCATAGCTAACAAATAATTGTGCCTCTACATTTCTCAAATTACACCTCTCTTTTAGCTTTTCTTCAACGTCAGGTCCATCTTCAGTAATTATATGCTCGACTAGTGAAGGTAGATTCCTTATATCTACATGAACTTTCCCCTCCTCATCAATGGTTATCCATGCTATATTTGCTCTACTGAATGGGTCATCATGTGAACTTATATTCACGATGGTCGCGTTATTCAAGGTTTCAAACCGTCCACCACAACTATGAACATGCCCACAAATCACGAGGCAAACCCTAGGCTCTTCCTCCACAAAATCTCTCAACGCTAAACTTCCAATAGACTCCTCCCCATAACGTATCGCCCTATCAAGAACACCCTTAGGCGGAGTATGAGACACCACCACAATAAGCTCATCTTCAGCCACAAGTCTCTGAACAAACTCCAACCTCAACTTATAATCAGACTCCAAATACATACCACTAGGACCCCTCCCACAAGTAGACCCCTCCAAACCAACAAAGAGAACAGACCCTATTTTAACCAACGAAGAAAAAAGCTCATACACCTTCTCCCCATGAATCCAAGCTCTAAACATTTCCTTATCATCATTACCTATAATAGCAGCTAAACCATATTTAGCATGGGAAGCCAATTTCTCAAAAATGTTTTCTCCAAGTTGATCAATAGTAATGCAAAAGTAAACATGTTGTTCATCTTCAATAATTGCCAAATCCCAAGATATATCTGCTCGATCATTTGAAAGTTTCTCAGACCGATATTTCAACATAATATCAATATAATATAGTGCATTCGCTACTTCTGCAGACCATCTTTGGGTATAATCTTCACCACACTTATATCTGGGGAAACGTAGAATCAAGCGACATCCATCGATTTCCTTCGATAAGAACCAACTATTTCCCTTAGAAAGCAAAGTCTTCGCCTCAGCTTCACTTATATACTGAGCATCAGGAAGCAATCTTAAAAGTAAACTTCTTAAATGTTCTAATGGCATTAGCGAAAACCTCTCCACATCATCACCTGCATAAATGATTAAGTCTGGTTTCTCCTTCAAATTGCTAACATAATCAATTAATGGTTTAAAATCATGCACCCTATAATCGGAAAAAGCAAGTATCCTCAAAGGCAAGGAATGTTTAAAGAATACCATTTGTTTTGGTATTATAGACGATAAAGGCAGATGATGATTATCCCTCTTATAATCTTCAAAGTAAACTTTCTTAACCTCCCCAGTAGTCTCATCCTTTAATTCATAAATACCACATACCTCCCTATAATGAGCAAAAAGCCTTTCCCTTCGCTCCTCCAATTCCTTTTCAACATTTTCTTTCAACTCAATGGGAAAAACATTATGGCCTTTACCAAAATCATGATAAGAGCGTTCGATAACACTCACCGTTTTCATTAATTTTTAAAGTCATTAAATTATAATTTGTTTTGTGGTTAATTGTTTAAGTTAGAGTTAAAAAAATGGGTGAATTGGGAAAATTGCTTAATAAAGTAGCTATGGATACAAGGTAGTTAGTGTTAATAAATTTATTTAGAGAAATAGAATTAAATGACAGTGATAAATGTGCCTTTTAACTTACCTTCTACTTACAGAGGGTTTGACGTAGTTGACCGGCCAGGTATAGGCCCTGCTATAATCATAAAGGCTGTAGTGGAAAGTGCTGTCATTTCATCCTCACTACATCTAAAAGAGGACTGCAATCTTTTGTTCGTTCTTGATGTATATGATGTTGAGTTTTATTCCGTTAAAAAAGAGGACAGCACTATTAGTACCTTCATCTTTTCAATAAAGAACTTGAAAGGTTACAGCAAGCTTCGTGGAGCAAATGAAGATCTTAAATTAGAATTTGAAATTCCTGTGAGTGGTAAGTTGATAGACTGCATTAATGAGATCAGAAGAAACGCTAGACTACTTGGACTCATCATTAGGTATTCGTTCAGAATAGCGAAGCTACATTCTTATGAGCATGATATAATGGAAGCAGAAGGGTATGTAGAAAAGATCTTACCGAGTGGAGAAAAACATTATGTGATGATGTTTTTCACGGAAGAAATGAATGAAATTATGAGGAAGCTGGGTTATGCAGAACTTGTAAAATTCGAAATTCCTATTCCACTCATTCCTGAAGCTCACATTGAGATCTTAAGTAAAAGTGCTACAGAATTAAAGAGTGCTGAGGAAAAAATTGCCAAAGGAGACTATCCAGAAGCTTTGAATATTCTAAGGAACATAATAATGAATTATTTAACGGAATCAGAAAAGGAGAAGGGACGGGTCCTTAAAGAGGAGTTAGAGGAGAGCATAATAAGTAGTGTTCCGAGCGACCTCAAGGGCGTCTACGAGAAGATACTTAAAGGCATAGAAAATGCCCTACTATCTAACTTAGAGCATATTCATAAATTCATTAAAGAAGATACGGGTAAGTTGATTGCCATGCCCTCGAGAGAAGAGGCTGAATATGTATACCTAATGCTTATAGCCATCCTCAGATACCTTTCTCAACTTATAATTAGGTGGCGTGGAAAGTACTAATTTTATATATGATTGATCCTCATAAAAAGCAACGTGAATATATTTATCCTTCGCCTAAATTGATTGAAGTATAGATAATGCCAATACCTCCACCCTCATAATCAAACTCCACACCCTCTTTCAACCCTCCCTCACCGTTACCATATGGATACCTGAAAAATTCGTTGACAAAATCCATAATTTCGGTCCTCCCCTCTCTTTGGGCTTTTCTCATTATTGCGGAAAGCAACTCATGGAGGAAATCAAGAGCAGGAGTATTATACTTTCCAATATATGAATAAATAAGCTCTCCAATATTGCCTCTCAGATAATCATCCACAAATTCATGAATGTTTGGGGCAAAATGAGAAAAACCAAGGATGCCTATGAAATATTGTAAGAAAAATGGAAAAAGCAACCCATTCTTCAATAAATACAAATGCATAGGATAAGTGAAGTAATAACTCAATGGCCCCCAGAATTTATACACGTCAACTATGCCTATAGATTTTCTATTTCCAACCAAACTTTCTAATAGCGGAGCACTTACAAAAATGAAGTCTCCTGGTCTGAAAAGCAAATTAAAAGAGCCTAAACATCCTGAATAATTAGGTAAATTGAATTCTCTCATGGGAATAATAGACCCTTTCACGCCCCAAAATGATGGGAAACGGGAAAGCAAATATATTTGCTCTCTATTACTAAGGTCCCATCTTAGTTCGCCATTATCCTTTTTGAACTGTGAAATCGTAAACTTCTCAAAATATTTCCTCCCTTTATAGATGACGGACAATATAAAAATAAGATCCCCAAGTTCCCTTCTAACTCTTTGCCCATAATAGTCAAATTCAACCAGAGATCTTTTTCCATGAATGAAAATACTTCTGGTAGAAATTTTAAACTTATCAGTTGTCGCCGACCACTCACCCAAATTATTTACGATTTCCTCTACAATTGAAACCATCGTCGGTTCATAAAATCTTCGCCGATACCCCTTAATTAAACCCATTTGAACTTTTCCTACAAAATCCTTCTCATATTTTGCAAAACATTCCGTCTCTATCAACTCAAGATACTTTGCTACAACATCCTCTATGGACAATTCAATCCATCCATATACTTAATTTTCCTAATATCAATTATTAAGCATTATTTTAAGGATTCTATGAATGAACATCAGAATCAAACAGTTTTAACCATTTCCTGAGTACTTTATTCATGAAAGTTATAACCTCCTTTGTCAATAAACTCCTTAAATTCATTTTTGTACATTTGTTTTGACAACAACTTTTTAATATCTTCCTCAGTTAGCTTATCCTTCCCAATATTAACTAATTCTTGAGCTATCTGTATACAGAGTTTATTCAAACTCTCTTCATCAATTATTGCATTCGGATGCCTTCTTTTAACTTCTCCTTCAACTCTAATTTTTAATAATTTAAATAGAAAGAGGAGTCTAGCGCCAGTCTTTCCATGTTTTTGAATAAGATCAATGAGTTCATTTAGCTTGTTCAAGGAATCTTCGGACATACTTTATCTCCTCATCAGTTACTTGCTCCATCACTCTTGAAAGTATACTAAAACTTTTATTCTGATAACGTCTAGGTATGTAGTCCTTAATGGCCAGCCAAACTATATTTGTCTGAGTAGAGGATAAAACATTATGTAGAACATAATCTCCAACTCCTTCCATTGTCCTCTTCAAATTTCCCTCCTGATAACTGCTGTAAATCTTTTTAATTAAATCTAGGTTAACACATACGGCATCTGCCACAAGATAAGCTGACTGAAGTTCTCTGAATATAGGTACTTGCTGTAAAACTGAATTTATGATTGTTCCGAGCATAGGTTCTTCAATTCTAATTCGTGGAATTCTGGGAGAACAATTAATCCTTACCTTGAAGCTTCTGCTCGAAGTAATTGGTCTAACTCTTCCTCGCTCATCTGTATAAAAGCCTTTAACACCTCTCCCATAATTTCTTCGTCTACCCTTATGCATTTTCCACCGCCATATTTTCATCGATTCTACAATGTAAATTCAAATATCTTCTAACAATTCTAATGAGCATTTCCTGTTATCAATCCCATACAAGATCTTATAAACTTTTTGAAATTAAATCTTAAATTTTTATCTAATTTCTTAGTTATCATTATTGTAAGCAAACAGATATCATCATAAAATTTTAGTTAAAATTGTATAGGATTAAGAAGTTCTATTGAACGCATTAAGTGCATAAGACTATTATTGAAGCATGCAGATATAATCAATATAGTAAATGCTTGAACCCTTAGTCAACGAGGAGGTCTGTTTCAACTTGAAACGCGTAATACAATATTTGAAATTCATTCCTTCTGAATATGGAATACCAACTTTAATTTTCTTCTCACTTTTCTTGTTATCGTGGCTTTGTCCTTATCCCTATTTTTATGAGTGGAAGCCTTTAGCTCCAGTTTTTCTCACAGCCTTTTCTATTTTCCTTTTAGATATGGTTAGGATCCATTATCAGAGGCCTAAAATATTTGTATTAGGGATTGATTACCATAAATTTGAGGAATCCATTAGAATATATGCTAAGGTAGGAAATGAAGGAAGATCTGTGGCTAGGTACGTTAAACCTCTGCTTACAATAGAAAGCGAGAATTCGAGTCGACTAGTTTATGCTGAATACTCTAATGGAAAATGGTATCCTTGCATAAAAAGTGGTTTAGGATGCCTAATATGTAACCCGAGGATTAGAGAATTTCTCTGTCCTTACCCTTTTAAAGTTGAAAAAAACTACCTTTGTTGGGCGACGCCTGAAGTTAAGGCTGGACGTGGACTCGAGAATAAGCCCTATCGCCATGTCACAAATATAGCTCCAAACGATTCGCAAGAAGTAATTATAGCAGACGTCTATAGAGATGAGGAAAGGAATTCTTGTATTATAAGAATAGCTGACGAATACGGGATCGACTGGAAACCAAGGATATGCTATAAGATAGATCTACATGAAGGTGCTACAATACGATTAATTCTCGAACTCGTTGGTGAGGGCTTCAGCTCTGTTAAAGAGAAAATGGAATTAAAAATAGCTAAAGACGAATTAAAGGTAGTATTTAAAGGTTCTGAAATCCCTATACCTAAGTTCAAAGATATAAAGAAATTTCCTATGTACAGCTCCATTTTAAGAAAACTTTAAGGAAAGAGGTATAGGTATGAGTTGGGATGTTGGTGAGGTTTATAGGCGTTTAACATTGTTTACTGTGCGTAGGTATGGTGCGTTTTTGGGTAGTGAACTTGGAAGGGTTAAGATGCAGGCTACCCCACTATTGAGGATGGCTGAAGCTTTGGAGAAGATTTTAGAGGATTTACAGCCAATACAAAGCTACATGGAAACATTCAAGGGGAAAAGTGATGAGGAAGCCTTAGCAAGCCTATTCAAACTCATAAGCTACCTAAACTCTTTATCAGCATATCTAGAGCAGATTGATATTCGAACTCCCAGAGATAACGAAGCCAGCCATGCTTGAAACAGCAAAACACGTAACACTACCAGCAATAAAAGGATTCCTAAAAGGACTAATAGAAGCATAAACTCTTAAGCAGTAAAATACCCACCCCTTTCCTTAACGTAAGAGACGAATCTGGATAGAAGTTTATGTTTTTCATGTATTGATTTTGCATTGCCAATTACTATCAGCTTTTTCTTAGCCCTCGTGAATGCCACGTTTAGTCTATTCTCATCTTCCACGAAGGACATGTCTTCCGTGCTTGTTATTGTGAAGATTATTACGTCCTTCTCCCTCCCCTGAAATGAATCTACGGTGTTCACTTCAAGCTCATCATCTTTAATGAGCTCCTTTATGTAGTCTCTCTGAGCTCTATACGGGGTTATTACGCCAATATCTTCACTCTTCACACCCAAACCCTTTAATGTTTTAACGATTCTTGTTGCAAGTTTTGCTTCGGATTCATTGAATCTTGAACCATCTTCCCTCATGGATTCCATTCCATCCACATGCAAGAATACCACTGGGATGTCTGGATTTAAGAACTTCATATCCTTGGGATAGCTTTTAATGTTAAGCTTTATCTCTCTACATTTATCTACGGGGGAGATATTCCCTTCATATATGTATCGGCTTGAGAATCCTATTATCTCGCTATTGCTCCTATAATGCCTCCTCAACCACACAGATCTATCCTTATACTTGTCAAGCATATAGCAGAATATGCTCAACTTCTCTTGAACCTTCTTATCCTTAATATCCAATGTTTGGAATATGGGTAGAAGTTGCTTATGATCACCAACCAAAACCCACTTCTTAGCTTTAACCATACCCAACAAAGCCAAAGTTAAAGATGCTTGACTACACTCATCTATAAGCACCATATCAAAATGCTCATTAACTAGTGGTGGTAGATGAGATTTTATCAAAGTTGAACCTATAATCCTCGCTTCAGCAACCAGCTTCTCACTCTCACTCTTCAACATCCTATTCCTCTCTTCGCAGAGCATCCTCAACTGATCCTTAGCTTTCTGCAACTTAGCCTTATGCTCCATCCAACGACCAATCCTAAACCATTCATCCTTAATTTGATGAAAATATTGAAGCACACTCTTTATCTTACGTATTTCACCCTCCAACTCCTCCAATTTCGATCCCAAAATCGTTCTAGCTTTATAGCTGAGTAGGTATGGTCTAATATTTGGTAGAACCTTCTCAGGTCTACCAACCCTCAAAGATATATCAACTGGCAAAAGTTCGAGAGCATTATCGACAGCCCTATTAGTATGTGAAGCTATGAGAACCCTCTCCCCCCTCCTATACAATTCATAAGCTATTTTGGCAATTACACGAGTCTTACCAGTTCCAGGAGGTCCAATTATGAGGAGAGATTCACCATCCCCAAGCCCCAAAGCATATTCAACAGCTTCCAATTGGAATTCATCTAAGGGGTACCCACCCTTAACATCAAAAACGTTTGAAGGTTTAACCCTTTGTAAACCCTTTAAACTGCCAACTTCAAATACATGTGAAACAGCCTTCTGCTCAAACTCATCCAACTCACCATCCCTAATCTTCCTTATAAGCTCAAGTTGAAGATCATAACCCACCAAAACTTCACTCTCACAAATCTCCAAACTCTGTCCTTCACCGAGATCCAACGGCTTAAACAGAGCAACAGTTATGATTTGCCCTCCACCCAAAACCACACCAAGAGGCACAATGCTACCCCTATCAATGTAGCCTACAACATCACCCTCCTCAAACCTTGGAAACCTACACTCAATGGTAACAGTATCCCCAGCAACATCAATAAGCTCACCAACCACCTTATCCCTCTCAACCCTCCTCTTCTCCTCAGCCCTCTCCCTATAAAGCAAACCCTCCATAAACCTCAAAAACATGCCCCTATCAGCATAAAGCGGAACATAACCACAATACGGACATACAATAGAATTAAACCACCTACCACACCTATCACAGATGGGCATAAAATCCTCCACCTACTTATCTAATTATGATTCTCTTTTACACCTAAACTATCAAAAATATGTTAGAAACAAACTAAATAAAAGATTAATCGCACAATACTTTGAAAAGACAGGTGAGGAGCATTTTTAGAAGAGGACTTCTGGCATTTTTGTTAAATTATGCACCTTAAACTTTTCCTCATGTTCCATTAGTTTTTTATGTTATTTGAGCATAATTTATTTTTGAAGTTGGTTTTGGAGGTATTGTTTTGAGTAGGTTTATTGAGTCTCCTCTATTTCCTATTGCTGAGATTAATGATAAGTCTGCATCTGAGAAGCGTGGTGGAGGTAGACCTGATTTCTGGGAGATGGTTTTCTGGTGGACTCGTAAACCATTGATTGGGGCTAGGGCTGTTATTGCGGGCGCCCTACTCCCAGATAACTATAGTCTCTACGATTTCAAACGCCTAATTAGACTTTCACCAGATATTAAGACACCACACAGGGAGAATCCACGCATCCCCCCACAACTAAAGGAGTATTTCTCTAAAGTTAAACTTCTAGACCCCTTCGCAGGTTTCGGTAGCATCCCCCTAGAAGCTGCCAGACTTAATTTGGGCGAAGTAGTTGCAGTAGAGCTTCTTCCAACAGCCTACATATTTCTAAAAGCCGTATTGGAATACCCTAAACTATTCGGCGAACGACTGATCAAAGATATTGAACGCTGGGGGAAATGGATTGCTGATAGGCTTCGAGAAGACCCGGACATAAAGGAACTATACGATGAAGATGTCGCCGTCTACATAGGCACCTGGGAGATTAAATGCCCACACTGCGGACGATACACACCACTAATTGGAAACTGGTGGCTGGCAAGAGTAGCTGGAAAAGTTGAGGAAAGCGAGGAAGAAGGTGAAGAGGAAGAAGAGGGAGCTAAAAGTGGAGTTTTCAGTAGACTAGCTTGGATGACACCATACACGTCCTCTGGCTTCGTAGGCATAAGAATCATAGACTTAAATAAAGAGCTTAACAAGGAAGAAATTAGCGCTAAAGTCAATGCTAGACAGGGAACGGTCGAAGTCTCTGGAAGAACATATAATGTTCCCAGACCAAACATAGATGCTAAAAGAGAAACAGCAACATGTCTACTATGTAATAACACAATCAAGAGTGTTGGCAAAAACGAAGAATGGTATGTCAAAGAAGCCCTAAAAGAATACAACAATAATCTTGAAAAATACCTAAGAGGAGAAATAATACTAGAAAATCTATTGGAAAGCAAAGCTAAACCAAGAATACTAGTAAAAGTGAAAATAATTAAGGGGGAACTAGAATTTGAGCCGGCAACAAGCGAAGATAATGAAAAACTGTGGAAGGCTGTTGAAAAGCTCAGACGAGTATGGGGGGATCCTGACATACCAGTGGAACCTATCCCACCATATGGACATAGAGGTGGAGGACTGAGATTCCCAACAAAAATTGTTAAAAGCTGGTACGAGTTCTTTAATCCTCGTCAGCTTATAACATTAACTAAGCTTGTTAAGCTAATACGTGAAGCAGGCAAACAAATAGAGCAAGAAAAAATCGGGGAAGGATTAAGTAAGGAAAAAGCATTCAAATACGCAGAAGCAGCTACAACATATTTAACAATAGTCTTACTTAAACATGTTAATTACAATTCTATTGTATCCTCTACTGAACCTACGCAAAAATTCATTAGAGAAACCTTAGCTTTTAGGGGTATTGCAATGACATGGAATTTTGTAGAAGGATATCCCGTAATAAGTATATTAGGTTCTTTCACTAAATCATTAAGTTCTGTTGTTGAAGGTTTATCTTATCTCGTTTCTGCTATTTTTAGCAATTCTAGTAAAGTTAGAGTTTTACTCGATGATGCTACTAATCTGAATAAGCTTGTTGCTGAAAAGTTTGATCTTATCGTTACTGATCCTCCTTATAGGGATGATGTTGCTTATGCCGAGCTTAGTGATTTCTATTATGTTTGGCTTAAGAGGGCTTTGAGCGATGTTAGAGAGGTTTTTGGTGTTTCAAAGCTTGTTCCTAGATTTTATGCGGAGGCCTTTTTTGATGAGTTTGGTAATGAGATTGAGACTCAGTGGAAGGCTTTTGCTTTGAGGGAGATTAGTGAGAATGAGGGTAGAGTTAAGTATTCTGGTGTGAATATGGATACATTTGATTACTTTAAGTCTCTTCTTTCTGAGTCTTTTAGGACTATGGCTTCTAGGCTTAAGGATGATGGTTTGCTTGTAACGTATTATGCTCATACTAGTCCTGATGCTTGGGAGGCTCTTCTTGAAGCTGGTTGGCTTACTGCTAAGATGAGGATTACGGCTGCTCATGCAATTGCTACTGAGTCTGCTGAGAGTGTTGTTGCTAGAGGTAAGGTTCGTCTTGATATGGCTATGGTGGCTGTTTGGAGGAAGGGGGTTTCTGGGGAGGCGCTTTTGGATGATGTTTATGCTAAGGCTGTGGAGGCATGCTCAAGGGATGCTTATGATTATCGTAGAGCTGGCTTTGATGGTGTGAATTTGTTCGTGGCAGTGTTGGGTAAGGTGTTATCGCAGTTTACTCAGTATGAACGATTAATAGGGCTTAAAGCGGCTGGTGGGAGTCCGGTGAAGGAACTTGTTGAGAATTACATTTATCCAGCGACTGCTGAGGCTATAGCAAGGTCGTATGGTGCTGTTGGAGCAAGGCTGAGTCCAACTTCAATGTTCTATTTGTTGGGGAAGGTTTTGGTTGGTAGGAGGCCGAGGCAGATGAGGAGGGTTTTGGATAGGACGACGGCAATAATACTTTCCATTGGAACTAGAAGTGACTTGGATAGGCTGAGAAGTCAAAATATAATACTTCGTGATGGGGAGAGACTTATTTTGTTGGAGCCGAGGTGGGGGGTTAGGAGTTTGAGGGAAGCTGTAGAGGATGCGTTGACTGTTAGAAATTTGGATCCGAGGAAGCTAAATGTTGTGACAGCGATAGATGTATTGCATTTGTTGGAGTATTATGCTGTGACTTTGCCGAAGGAGGAGTTTAGGAGGAAGGTTGATGAGGTTAGGGGGAAGGTGCCTGCATTGTTTGATGAGGCAACGGCATTGGCTAGAATATTGGCTTCCGGTTTGCCTGCAGAGGATCCTGAGAGGGAGTTGGCTAAACAGGTTTTGGATGCTCTTGGGGCAATGGCTCCGGGAGCTTTAGATTCGTTTGTTAGGAGGTGATGGTTGGATGTTGACTGGTAGTAATAGGGTTAGAAGTGAGGTGTATGATGAGGCTTTGGATGAGAAGATGGCTCCATCATTGGGTGGAGTAGTTTTGGGGAAGGAGCATGAGATGTATATGGATCCAGAGAAGTTCTTTGAGAGAACTTTGATTACTGATCAGATAGCAAGCATACTTGGGAACATTTTAAACGTTTTGAGAGGTGAGAGTGGTAAGAAGATACTTGTATTGAATGCGCTTTATGGAGGAGGAAAGACGCATACACTTCTGGCAATATATCATGCGTTAAAAGCTCCGCATATGCTGTTGAAAGCTACGCCGGAGAATGATGATGTTAGGGCGCGTATAAACAGATTCATAGAGGAGATAGGTAAACTTAGAAGGCCGGACATTGTGATATTTGATGGATACTTCTCAGAATTGGCACCATCGCCAATAAGCCCACTAGATGTTAAGGCGTATAAGGTTTACACGTTATGGGGATATATAGCTCACACGTTAGGGAGTTATAGTGTTCTAAGAGAATATGATGAGAAGCAAGTAGCTCCAGATGCTAGTAAACTTATAGAGATCTTGAGGGATAGGAATGCTGTAATCTTAATAGATGAATTAGCTCATTATATTAAGAGATTCCATGAAACGCCAGATGAGAATTTACGTAGATACAGCTCAGCCATAGAGAATTTTATTGAGGCATTGGCAAAGGCTATGGAGATTGTGAGAAATGCAGTTTTAATAATATCGCTTCCAGCGGAAAGGAGGGAGAAGGAGGAAATTACTATTGAAATCACGTATCAAGCGATAAGACAATCAATATGGAGGATATTCAAGGCTCTTGCAAGAGTATATACAGAGCATATTGAGCCAATAGCTCCAAGGAATGTACCAGCCTTACTAAGGACGAGATTGTTTGAGGAGATAGATATGAGGAGAGCTAGGGATGTGTATGATACTCTTCGTAGAACCTATGAGGAAAACAAAGAGATTTTTGGAGCGCAGCCAACTTTGATAGGGGAATTGTTAAGGACTTATCCATTCCATCCGCTCTACATAGACACGTTAATAGATATTTTAGATAAGCATGAAGGTTTGCAGAAGACTAGAGATCTATTGAGGATAAGTAGGAAGGTTTTGAGGGAAGTTTTACGTGAAAAGAGACCTTACGATTTGATAATGCCGTGGCATATGGATTTAACCAGAGATCCTATAAGGAACACATTATTAATAGGTGAATATGAAGGTTTTAAACCGGTTGTAGAGGAGGACATTAATGAGAGAGTAAAATTATTTGTGGAAAAACCACTCTTAGCAAAAATAGCGGCTATAACTCTTCTGACGAGGACCTTCGTTTATGGTGGGGGATTGGCGGTAATACCGCCGAAGAGGGAGGCACTTCCATCAGAGGAAGATTTAGCTCAAATGATTTATGAGCCAACAATATTCCATGATGAGGGGTGGGCTCCAAAGGATATAGTGGATGCTGTGAGATGGATAAGTGGGAACCTGCTATATGTTGTTAGAGATGAGAAGACTGGTAGGATGTGGTTCACAAAGTTTGTAACTCCAATAAAGTATATTGAAGAGAGAGCTAGGAGAATTGAAGATATGTTGGCAGTTAATAAGATTCTAGAGTATGCTGATAAACTTCTTAGAGAAACTGCCGATGTCTTAATTAGGAGGAGAGCTGTGAGAGTGAAGCCAAAAGTGTTTGATGCAGAAGCATCACGAGCGTTGAAAGTATGTGAACCAATTGAGACGGATGATAGGAAATATGTCTTATTGGCATGTTTGGATGTGCCGGAAAGGGAGGATAAAAGAATAGCTCTACTGGAAGACGTACTCTATAGAACTAAAAGTGGAGGTACCAGGAGGTTTGCGAACATCATTTATGTTACGTTTCCAAGTACGCAAGAGCGTATTAGATGGGCTTTAGAGTATGCTAAGAAGTTGATTGCATGTGATGAGTTGGAGAAGGAGGACATAATAGAGAAGTTGACTGGGATGTTGACGGGCAAAGAAGCTGAGATAGCTAGGGAAGTCTTAAAGGGGAAGCTTGAAGATTATAGGGGAGGTGTCTTGGAGAATCTATTAAAGAATACGCTGAGCATATTTGATAGAATAGCTTACCCACATTATGATGAAGAGAGGTTAGCAAATAGCGTTAAGGAAATGGATTTCATGGCGCAGGGTGACAGCATTATCACCGCTGCTGAGAGAAGCTTATCTTCAACGGGAATAGGCAAACTTAAGATGGAAATGGATTATGACATGTTAGACTACTATTTGAAAGATGTGGGTGTAAATATCTCGGAGGGACGTGAACCGAAAACTGTCAGAGAAATAGTTGACTACTTCTACTCAAACCCAAAACTGCCAGCTGTGCCTAAGGAAGTAGTTGTAGATGCAATAAGGGATGGTGTGAAGAGACTTATGATTGGAGTTAAATGTAGAGGGAGGGTACGCTTTAAGAAGGTGTATGAAGCTGAAATTCCACAAGCGTCAGAGGGTGAAGTAGTGCCAACAATAGAAGATGATGATGAAGTGTTGCCATGGAGGATGGCATTACAAGAGCAGATGAAAGCTTTTAAGAGGCGAGAGTTTGTAGAGGATGGGAAGCGTAAAGTAGAAGAATATATCATCAAAATTGGCGGTGAAGAAGTAGCTGTTGAAGAAGTGCTTAATAAGATAGATAAATTTGATTTGGAACAGCTTAGAGTTGCCCCCATAGTTAAAGTTGTTAAAACCGTGTCTATTAAAATTGAACCAATTAAATCGTTGATTGAAGTGGAGCCTGGTGGGTCGGCTTCTATAGAAGTTTATGTTACTCGTATTGGCCCGTATGTTGGAGAAGTCTTTCTAAAGCCTTCATATGGGAGGGTGGATAGGGAGAAGCTTAAGATAGATGATGCTTTCACTAAGGAAAAGATTGTTTGGGTTATGGATAAAGTGCCGGAACATGCAGGGGACTATACGTATACGCTTGAGGTAACTGATCTTCAGGGGGTATCATTAGATGTGGCAAGAGTGCTTGTTAGAGTTGTAGGTAAGGAGATTTGGGGTAAGGGTATACCGCCAGCAGGCACTAGGGTTAAGGTTTTGGAAATGGATATTAAGGAGAGGTTTTCAGTCAAGCCTCTGGATATATTGAGGAGGAGGTTGAGTGGGGTTGCCGTTATTTCTGAAGCTAAGTTTGAAATAACTATGATGACTGAAGATGAGAGGAAGCCATCTGTGATGTTAAATATAAAGGATGCGTCTATCGATGATTTGTTGACGTTGGCGATGGCAGTCATAAATAGGTTCCAGTTGCTTAAAGCTTCAGCTTCGCTAAACATAACATTGAAACCAGTGAAGGGAGAGTATTTCGTCATGCCTGAAATGACTGAGGATGAGAGGAAGGTGTTTGGGGAATATGAGAAGGGTATCAAGTATTTGTGTAAGTGAATTGGGTGAATTGAAGTGAAAAGTGAGATACAACGCGTAATAGTCTTTGATAAGAAGAGAATTGGGAAAGTGCATAGGCGTTATGTTGATAATATGAAGATTTATCTTGGTCACCCCGTTATGGGAGTGAAGCCGCTTTTTGAAGCTAGGATAAGTAAGGAGACTGCTAAACTTGCTTTGGAAAAGTTTAAGGCTAATTTTGAGGATAAAGGGGATTTCTTAATAGTGAGTGGTGAAGATGTTGATGAGAAGATTAGGAGACTTGTAGTATTTAGTGGGGCAAGGCAGACTGTTGATGATTTCTTGGGGAGGCTTTTGTTGGATACCGTGACTTCGATGGGTGAAGTTGAAGTTCTCTTCTGGTATTCAAGATTTATTAATGCATATGAGGGGGGTGATTATTGGGATGTCAATAGGGTTGCCAAATCCCTCAAAACCCTATACAGAATACGGGTCAAATGATGAAGCTAAGGTATTGCTTAAGTCCGTAGTTGAAGGGTTTAAATTTCACCCATTCTTCTTCATGTTGAGGGAGAGTATAGCTTCTGAAGATCCAGTATATCCATTTGCTCATCAGCAAGAATTGCTGGGTAAATTGTTTGCTAGGAAACCGATAAGGGTTCTTATAGGTGATGAGATAGGTCTTGGGAAAACCATTAGTGCAATAATGCTTATTAAGTATCTTCTCGAAACTGAGGGGGTTAAGAGGGTATTAATCCTCGTGCCAAGAGTTCTCATACAACAGTGGGTTACGGAACTTAAGAGATTCAATTTAACAAACATCATGCAATTGGAGAGGGATACCATATCAAGGTATTATGATTCAGAGTTTCCACAAGGAATCTATATAGCGTCAATAGACCTCATTAAGAAGGAGAAACATAAGAAGAAGGTTTTAAGTGTAACTTGGGATGTTGTTGTGGTGGATGAAGCACATAGGGTTGGTAAATTAGGTAGTGAGGAAACTCAAAGGTTTATATTGGTAAGCCAGTTGATTAAAGAGCCAAGTGTAAACGTCATAATGTTGACAGCTACACCACATAGGGGTAAACCGGAGGATTATATTGAGAGGCTTAAGCTCATAGATCCATTCATAAAGGCTGATCCAAAGGAATTGGATAATGAAAAATTCTACAGTCTATGCATGGGTTCAATAATTTTTAGGAGAACGAAACTTGACGTAAATGACATTTATGAGAAAATGAAGATTTTTACGAACTGTAAGTTTAAGGCTAGGGTTGTGAAGGCTTCAGACGAGGAGGAAGCTTTTCATAGGGAGCTGATAGAATTCCTACATGCAAAACTTCTACAATACTATAGTATGATTGGTGAAATGCCAAAGGCTTTACCGTTACTCATGACATTAATAGCTAAGAGGGCTTCGTCAAGTCCGAGGGCAGCAATAATAACATTGGATAGAATACTTCAGCGAAGAGCAGAGCATATAAAATTTCTAAAGACCATGGATATAAGGGCATTGGAGGAGGAGCTCGATCATGAGGCAAGTTTAATAGCCGATGCACTTTTAGGCTACTCCTTTGAGGATAGTGGTTTGTATGCTGATGAAACTGAGGAAACTGTTGATGCTGATGAAATTGTGAAGAGATTTGTTGATAAGTGTAGCATTTTCCTTGATGAGAAGGATGTTGAAAAACTGAAAAAGTTGCATGAATTGGCTAGGAACATTATAGGTGAAAGGGATTCGAGATTAAATTCTCTGGTAAATGTGGTTCTCAATCATTTGAGGAATGGTGAGAAGGTTGTTGTTTTCACCGAGTTTAGGGATACAGCAGAATACTTGTTTAAGGAGCTTGGGAAGAGGCTTCCAAAAGATCTTGCTGATAAAATGGCGATGATAACTTCACTTGAAATTATACCGCCAGCGCCATACAGTAAACATGCGAAGAAGTATGATATAGAGGATGTTAAGAAGTGGCTTAGAAGTGGAGATCTTTACCTCTTAATTTCAACGGACGTTGCCTCTGAAGGGTTAAACTTGCAAGTGGCCAATGTTGTTATCCATTATGAGCCAACATGGAGCCCAGTTAAGATAGTTCAGAGGATTGGTCGTGTTTGGAGGCTTGGTCAAGAAAAGGATGTTTACAGTTACAGTTTGCTCTTAACAGTTGAAAGCGATATTGCAGCACTTGAAATACTCTATGCAAAGCTTCTCTCATGGATGATATCTGGGATAGAGAGGAAGGTGCCCATAGGCGAAGAGCTGGAGGTGGATATGTTGCCAAAGGATAAGTCTTCTTGTGATATAATACAGATACCACTAACAACTGAGAAGGGGAAACCGCAGTATAGTGAATTTAGGGCTTGGATAGAATTTATAACTGGTGGTAGGGAGAGGTTGAAGAGATATGTTGAGGGAATACTTGCAGCATTAGTTAGGTTGAAGGAGCAAGCTGAACGCTTAGGCTTAACTAGAATAAATCCAATAAAAGTGGAGAAGCTCCTTAATGAGGGTCTCGGAAACCTGTATGGAAGGGAAGCTGAGTTAACCCTCAAAAACTTGTTAATAGCAACTGCTAAATTGCATAATTATGAGGTTGAGGAGAAAGAGTCTGGGCTATACGTTAAAGGTACGCATATGACTGGATTGAAAACTTTACTTGACATGTATAGGGCTATGGATTCCCTACTAAGAGATGTGAAGGTAAAAACGCCAATTACATTGGTGGCGAAGAAGCCTTTCTCAGAAAATATTTCTAACGTTAAGGAGTTACACATTTATGAAGTCACAGTTTATGTGGATAGGAAACCAGCGTACTCGGAGATCATAGGGGTTGCCGTTAAAGAGGATGCCTCAACTGAAATATATAGGGGTTTAACTTTTCTGAAGGTTTTCAATGAACTATTGACTAATGCTATTGGCATTGGAGACCAATTTTGGGTTGAGGATAAATTTGGAGATAAAGTGGGGACAAAGGTCCTATACGATTATCGAAACTTAATGGTTGACGAATACGTCAAATATCTAATTGGAGTAGAGGATAGGGGGATGAGCGCTCAACATATAAATTGGATTCCAAGGGAAAGTGGCGGTAGAGATGCTTCACACTTCCTCTCATCTTCACAAAAGTTTTTAGGGGCAATAGTTGTGGTAGGTGAAGCTGTTAAGACACGTCCTCCACCTCCACCCATTGCTGTAGAGGAAGTTGAGCGGAAAGCCATGGAATACGCCATGGATTTTGAAAAAAGGAACCAGAGAAGCCCTGAAGATGTGAGCAAAATAGAGCATTACGACATTAGAAGCATAGATTCAAGGACTGGTGAAGTAAGGTTTATAGAGGTGAAGGGTCGATGGGATCTCGACATAACTGTTGAGCTTACTGAGACGGAATATGAATATGCGAAGAAGCTTGGCGATAACTATTGGCTCTATATAGTTTATGGATTCTCAACAGGTAGTCCAAGATTATTGGCTATAAGAGATCCTGTGAATAAAGCTAAGTGGAATACGGTTGAAGAAAAGCGATATCGCTTTATGGGAGTACGATGATGTTATGAGTCAGCAAAGAGTGTTTGAACATAGTTATGGTAAAGTGAAGATTAGAGTTTATGGTGGATTGAATGAAATTGGTGGAAATTGTGTTGTCGTAGAGGATGAAGATAAGAAGATAGTTTTCGATAATGGTATTAGATTCTCTGTTCTTAGAAGATTGTATGGTGGGAGGATAGAGCCTCTCGGTCCTTTAGAGTTACGTTCAGTTGGAGCAATACCACCATTGGAAGCACTTCAAGGGGCTTCAGCCATCTATATTTCACATCTCCATCTAGATCATACTGGGCTACTCGGCTCTATCACCCCTGAAGTAGGCATAAAGATTCCAAGTACAAGAGTTCTAGAGAATACATTGATGTCATGGTATAGAAAGCCTGGAAGCTGGTTAGCCTATGTTCCACCAGACTACACAGCTAAAATTGAAGAAGCTACTTCGGGGAAAGAAGACGAAAATAGGGTGATAGCATTACCGGTAAGTCATAGTTGCTTTCCAGCCTACTCCTTCCTATACGTTGGGAGTGATGCAACCATATTTTATAGTGGAGACTTGAGACTTGAACCTTTAATCAATATAAGTCATCGGCTAGATGAAGTTATGAGAAGTGTAGGTGTCGATAAGGTGGATTTAGCATTAATTGAAGGAACAAACTTTAGTGCAGATCACACACCAGCAACGACCTCCACGTTTAGAGATTACATATCCCTTATGCTAAGGGAATATGAGCTTGTATCCGTCTCGATAGATCCACTAGATTTAGAAGCCTTCATGGCAATACTAGACTTATCACTATTAATGGGGAGAAATCTGGTTATAGGGTCTGAAAGACTGTTATGGGTTATAGAAGAAGTTGAGAAAATAATGCCAGAAGCACTTGACAAGATATACGTTAGTGAAGAACTTGAAATCCCCACACCATTACTACTTAGAAACATAAGTTTAGCCAATGAAGTTTTTAAAAATCCAAAGAGCTATGTAGTCGCAATTGAACCAGTAGGACTGCTCCAAATATTCAGGAAATTGAAGATAATTGGAGAAACTCCAGATTTAACAGGCTCAGCAGTCGTTTTAATGGACCCTGAACCAAGAGAATCAATAAAGGAGGTTGAAGAGGGAGCTTTAAGAATATGGCTTAAGACCTTTGGAATACAAGCCCTTAGACTTAGATTATCTGGACACTACCTACCACATCAATTCCGCAACATAATTGAAACAATAAAACCAAAAGAAATAATTCCAATACATACAGAAGAAGCCAGTCTAATGATTAAATTATTTCAAAGATTTAAGTGAAGAAGCCCAAAACCTTTTATATTTAAATCGTCAAAAATATTGTATCATGGGTAAGTGTCCTAATTGTGGGTTTGTTAATTCTAGTCCTGTGAAGGGTTGGAGGTATGGGAATTTTATGGTTCAAGCGTATACTTGTGGTAATTGTGGGACGCAGTATCGGGAATACTATGATAAGAGTGGTAAACTTAGCTTCATACTAAAGCTAGAGAAAGGGAAGGGGTTTGTAAAGGCATGATGTAGTGCTTTTGAGTGGTTTTCATGGGTTTAGGTTGGTCTTAGTCCGAATTTTCTTTCTAGCCATTCGTATTTTCCTTTGAATTTGTAGAATTCTTCTATTTCGTTTATGTCTACTAGTGTGACTTTGTCTTTTATTTCGTGGAGTTCTCCGAGGAATTTCTTTTGGGCTTCTTGGAGTTGGTCTTCTGTTGATACTAGGAATAGTTGTGATTCCCAGAGGTCGTATGCATGTTTGAGTCTTAGTAGTGCGGCTTCAAGGCTTCCTTTTAGGTGGACTTCGAATACATATTTTGGTCCAATTCTTGGGGGTTTATGCCATACGACGTCAAATTCGTAGCCTTCATGCCTCCACCTCTTTTCTGGTTTGTAGCCGATCAATTCACCTAGAGCATATATCTTTTCAACGATTTCTTCATGGATGGATGATGGCTGTTTTGGAGTTTCTTTGGTTATAATTTCTTGGAGATAGTTAATTAGGGGTGGCGCTCTTTCTCCACTTACTCTCATGAAACCATTTACAAAACTCATTTTGTATCCTGTTAGCTCATTGAACTTATCCAGTGGGATATCGACTTCCTTCACATTTTTTAGGAATATGAGGTAAGGCCATGTTTTCCCATCAACATCTTTCCCCCAAACAATTTCAGATATTTTACTGCTACATTCTAACTGGCTTTTCTTGTCAGAGAAGGGGTACTTGAATGCAACTTGACCAACATATATGAACTTACGTGAATGGTAGAATAGGAGGTAATCTTCACTCTTAATATTTGCCCAACGATTCTTAAGGGAATCCTTAACAGCCCAAAGCTTTACAACGCCTTCACCATACTGCCTTTTCATCTCCTCCCTTAACACTTGATCTGTAACTTCCAATTCTTTAACAGAAACTCCATCTGCAATGCTACGTTTAATATTCTTAAAAATACCTGGTGCAAGAAACACATTAGGCATAGCTTACACATCAAATATTTCACTATTTAATTATTTAAATTTTCATTTTTGCTTCATATTATCCATGGTTTTGTTGGAAACAAGTTTTTCAATGAATGTTGCTGCTCTTTGTATTATTTCTAGGGTGTATTCTGGAAGTTTTGTTCTGGTTTCTGCAATTTGTTTTGGGCTGATTACGGTGTCTTTTCGTCGTGAATGTACGAGTATTGTCCTTATTTCTGAGAAGGATGATGGTTTTCCCTCTCTTTTGTCTGAGATATATTCTTTTGGATTTGTGACTGTCGTATCTCCTATGATTATATAAGTTTTAAGGAATGCCATTTCATAGGAGCCTTCTTCGAATAGACGTATTGCTTCTGAAAAGTATTCTTTTAGCTGGTTCACATCATCTTTTTTCTGGGGGAATTTTTCCAAAAGCTTTTCAAATAGTTCCGTCATTTTGCTTTCTACTTTGCTTGTATTCAGTCTTGTGCAAATCAATCTATATCGATAGGCAGAGTTTACATATGTAAGGGTGAAAGAACAATATGCAATTGATAATAGTGCATAGAGTATTGATTTACTAAATGTATCTAATTTTATTGGCTCTGGTCCCAGTGTTGAAATTCCTAAAGTGAAGAGGATAATTGATATTATGACAAACCATGCCCTCGCGAAAGAAGACATGGGAACGCGATTAAGCAACATGTTTCTCTTTCTTGAGAAGATGTGCATGCATGTTACTAGCAAGGAGGGTAATATTGAAGTTAAGCAAATAAACAAGAAAGGGGGAGTACTTATGGATGTAAAGAATAGCCCGGAGATAAGCCAAAGACCTAAATAGGGGATGGGCAGCATAGCGAAATAAGTATTCTTATGGTGAATATTAACTAACAATGGGGGACCTATCAAAGTATAAACTAAAATGATGATATACACGTTTACAAAAAAAGGGAAGAAAAGTGTCAGAAGGAAGAGGCTTAAAGAGCTTATCAAAATGGCAAATGGAATCCGAAGTTTTTGATACAGAGACACTATCCTTATGTGTCTCAGCAATTTTTAAATGTTATTTTGGCATTTTGAAACTTTGGAGAAACTGATTAACTGCTAGATTCAAGCACTTAGTCATTGTAAGAGCGGCTTTAAGCACTTTGGGTATTTACTTTTTAATCTTTCTCGTATTCAAGTATGTAGTCTTTGAGTGAGATTGTTTAGGGGAATTTTTCTGGGATTTCTGTTTCTCTTCGAATCCTAGGCGGAGAATATTTACTTGATGAAGACTAAATGTCAATGAATATTTATTCAACTTTGATTACTTTTAAACGGGTGAAGTTTCGCTGATTAGTGTTATGTTTCCCTCAGCTATATTATTGGACAGCATTTTGACTATTTCAACTATTATGTTTAAAACCATCTCTGTTGTTGGTTTATAAATCTTAATGGGGGAAGGATTTAACTTCATGATATAGCAATCTTGATCTTCTCCATTTTTCGAAGGTTTCTCATTTTGTGAGAATATGCTTATTTTTTCCTCTGTTATTTGAGGAGAAGAAGAATTCTTACAAATCAGTAATGAACATAAGGTTAAGCGGTTTTTGCGATGGGAAAGTAGATTTAAAATTGATTTCTGGGGTATGGTGAACTCATGGATGTGTTTAAAGGAAATGAGGCTAACTTCGGTTTAAATTCTCGTTTTCTGTGTTTCTTGTATGATAGTGCTTTGTAGGGTTTTTTTAGCTTCCATCCAGAAGGTTGCCATGAATGATGCTGCTATGATTAGGATCCAGCTTGTCATGGGGAGAGAAGTGATTTTCAAGGATTCTTGGAGAGGAGCAAGGTTGACGCTTAGGGATAGGGCGAGAACTACGATGACAATCCATATCAGCATGGGTTTGTT
>Ga0207433_10004795_pt1 | contig 24583 bp, 29 predicted proteins | sample YelNatPaOPGAMG01_FD_187559 | JGI IMG/M metagenome (GOLD analysis project Ga0207433, IMG submission 187559) | Hot spring thermophilic microbial communities from Obsidian Pool, Yellowstone National Park, USA - OP-RAMG-01 (SPAdes) (version 3) | ecosystem: Environmental > Aquatic > Thermal springs... | reverse complement strand
AGCTCTTGTGGTTTTAGCAGGAGCGGAGAAGGTTTTGAAGTTTCTATGAATATGACATTTTTAAAACTATCTGCTCTTATAAGAACTTCAATCTATTTCTATTCAGGGCTTGTCTCAGCAATCTTAACGATTTTGTATTATCGGGCCTACTGGAAATTTAAAACAACTCCGATTATTAAGTCGCTAAAGATTTTTCTTCTCACTTTATCTATTTTTCTTTTCTATCTCACTTTAGTCTCAATATCTTTTGTTCTCTCGCCCGAAAAATATAACACCTTAGTTGCTTTTTTGTTTATTCCTGCTTTTTTACTTGCGATTGGAATTACTGGCTTTTATCTGAAATCAACAGATGATACTAAAGACAGCAAAAAAAGTGGTAAAATAAAATAGAATATGCGATACCCAGTAGGACAATTGGGGACGAAAGACGAGTTTGACAAGTTCTGGTATGACGCACAAGGCTTTGGAGCCAAAACCGAGTATGGCTACCACGAGGGGTGCGATATTAATCTCAAAAGTGGCGGAGATAGTGATTTGGGACAGCTTTTATACGCAGTTGGAGACGGGAAGATAGTCTATTACCACGATGGCTCACACCCCACCACTGGATTTGGCAAGCATATGGTTTTGTATTGTCAGACTCCGTTAGGGGATAGGTGGTATCACTATGCACATTGTCAAGAGATAACAGCGACAGTTAAAGAAGTCAAAAGAGGAGATGTGATAGGCAAACTAGGCAAGACAGGAACACAATACGCACATTTGCATTTTTCAGTTTTCAAGGTTGACCCTAAAACTTTGAGAAGCGGTATAGATACAATTGCAAAAACAATTACTGAGCTTAATAGTTGGTGGGAAGACCCATTTGTTACTTTGAATATGGAAGAAAAGTCAAAAGAATTACCAGACTGGTTTAAAACATTGCTTCAAGAGCGAGGTTTATCCCTTGATAGAGAAGGGGAATTTAGGGCTTTTTGGGAAAAAGCGATTAAATATGATGATGATGTAAGACAACTTCAAGAACAGATAAAAACCGCAAATGAGGTCTTGTCTCAAAAAACTATAGAGGTTTCAATGCAACTAGACAAAATTCAACAGCTTCAGAATAAGGTTGATGAATTAAACGAACTTTATAACAAAACAAAGCAAGAGAGAGACGAATTTGAATGGCAAGCCAGAAATGCCTTAAGCAACTTGGACAATCTTCAAGACCAACTACAAAAGCAAGAGGTGGAATTACAAGAAGCAAAAGAAGAAATTAAACGACTTAAAGACGATGATATAGCCATCTTAAACAAGATACCCCCTTTAAAATTGATTATACGAGGTTTTGTGCGTATTTTTTCAAGGAGGTGATATTTTATGAAATTTGCAAAAGACTTTTGGGGCTGGTTGGACGGAAAAAAGACGATTATCGGAGCCATAGTTGTTTTTATCGGGGGTGGTTTGAAGGCTCTTGGCAAAATTGATGAGAAGACTTATGAGTTTATTCTTACTTTGGGTGGTGCAATCTCTATCTACGGGATTAGAGATGCAATTCGCAAAATAGAATAAGTCTATGTTCAAGCTACTGCTCGGCATTTTAGGAACATTTATACTGTTGTGTTTTTTTGTCAATCTGATAGTTGATGAGCAAATGCTTGAAGACATTTTAAAAGATGGAAAGAGACATCAAAAACACACACTTAGAAAAAGACGAAATTCTTGAAGACTTATATGAAAAATTATCCGATTTGTTTGATTTGGAAGAGAAAGGCTGGCGTGTTGACTCGGCAATTAAAGAAGTACAAGAACAAATTGGCTCATTGGTTAATCAATCAAAAGAAGAAAGGCTTGAAGAACTTAGGCAAGAGCTTAAGGATTTAGATGAGAGAAAAGGAATGTCAAGCACCAATTCATAGTTCAGATTGTCCCTGTCAGAAATGCCATCGGGAAAGTTGCGGGAATTGCCACCTCACAAACATTGACCACTTTACTCCTAGAAGCATCGCCAAAAAAGTTTTGGGCTGGAAACCCAAACAAATCAATTCTCCAGAAAATCTTCAATATCTATCATATCAATGTCATAGAGACAAAGATGCAACCACGCCAGATAGACTAAGGCTTGGGCTTGCACAAAAAAGAGGAAGGTTTGTCGGGTTAGATGATTACTTAGATATCTTATGAGTCCAGAAATTAAAGTAGCTGTATCAAAAGAAATACCAAAAGGAGCTTGTATTATCGGAAAAGAAGTAAATCAAGGCAAATATGAGCCAATAGCAATATCAGACTCAACTTCTACAGATTTATTCATTGATGGGGTTGTAAGAAGAGAACTGAAAAGAGGAGAGGATGTCATTATCCTTTTTAACAGCGAAGACGAAATGGTAGATAACTACGAACATATAGCCAATGCTTTTGGAGATTTATTAGGAAACAACGATGAGTAAAGAAATGGGACTTTTCTATCCAGATGGTAAATTTAAGTCTGATGACGAAATCAGAAAGGAGTTTGTTGCTAAAACAATCTTTGACTCGTCTACAGAACTTCTAAGAAGAGCAAGAGCTCTTGAAGGTGTAATGGAGGTCGGGTGTAAAGAAGCAACATTTCATCCCAAACCTCAATATCCAGATAAACCAATTGTCATTTGGCACGCAACGGATATTCACTACGGCTCGATTAGGACCGATTATGATTTGCTTCTAAAACACTTAAACATTCTCGAAAGCACGCCAAACACTTATGTGATTATGAATGGAGACGAAGTTGATAATTTTAATGTTATGCTGTCGAAAGCATCAACTGGCGTATTTGAAAATCCCCTATCTCCCCAAAGACAATCCGAAGCTTTTGTAGAGAAACTTAAACAACTAGGCCAAAGGGAAAAGATAGCAGTTATATCTTTTGGCAATCATAACAATTTTATGGCTGGCTCAGGATACGAATGGCTTGAGACTTTTGGTAGAGATGTAAGAACTAGTATATTTACGTCAGGCGGACTGCTCCATCTCTTAGTCGGAGAACAACATTATCCCATTGCTATAACTCATATGTATTGGGGAAATTGTTTATCAGGCTCGACTCGCATTCCTATATATACCCCTAATGGATTTACGGAGATGTATCTAAAAGATATCATTAAGATTTATGGACTAGAAAACGGAACTTTTAAGGATAATTTATTTTTAATCGGTAAAAATGGAGAAAAAGTCAAATTATTAAGATGGACTAAAAGAATTAAAAAGTTATCAAGACATATTAAATTTAAAGATGGATTGGAAATTACCTCATCAAACGAACACCGCTTCTTAACGGAAGATGGATTAAAAGCCGCAAGTGAATTAATGGTTGGTGACACAATAAATAAATTAGAAGGTTTTCAACTTATAAAAACAAAAGAGGCTGTTTTTAATTATGATTATGGTTGGTTAATTGGATTATATTTAGCGGAAGGAAGTAAAAAGTATAGCAATAAAGACGGTATCAGACTCGATATACACAGAGATGAAATAAAAGAATTTGTTCCCAAAATTGAAAAGATTGCTAAAAATTTTGGGGCTACTATAAATGCTTCTCCTGATAAAGACAACAATGGAGCAATGATTTACATAGAAGGAAAAATAATTCGTGCGATAATAGAGACTTTTGTAAAAGGAAAAACAAGTTATGACAAGAGACTAACGATGAATGCATTTGCTTATGGAAATGAATTTTTGAGCGGTATTCTTGACGGATGGTTGGATGGAGACGGCCATTATGAAAAATATAACAATAGATATGATGCCAAGATTTGTAGAAACGGAAGATTGGTTCAGAACTTAAGAACAATATGTTGGATATTGGGTTATGATTTTAGACTTACTAAGGGACATAGAATGGGAGTAACTCCTCAAAAGACAGAGTATGAGCAAAAATTTTATCGTATAAAGATAAGAAAACAAAAAAGAAAGTATTGGCACTTATTCAAGCCGGGAACTACCATAGAGAAAATTAGCGACAGCAAAAGAAAAATAAATGCTCCACTTTTTGACATAGAAGTTGAGGGGGAATTGTTTTGTTTAACAAATGGTGCAGTTGTTCACAATTCAAAGCTCAACCCAACAAATATGGGGAAGAGGTTTTGGGAACACGAATATCCCGAAGCAGAAGTGGTTTTGCTTGGGCATACCCACCAGTCAGAATTGTTGACTTGGGAACGGGGTGGTAAAGAAAGGCTCATCTCTATTGGTGGAACTTATAAGCAAGATGATAGATGGGCACGCCAACACGGGATAGGAGGTAGAGGTGGACAACCCGGACACGCAATAGTTTTCTTCCCTTATGAACACAAGTTTATTGGCTATAAGCACCTAGAAGATGCAATTAGATGGGTGAGATAAGATTCCCTCTTGACAAATAAAAAATAATGAGTTATCATCATAGTATGAATCTCCTAACAAGAATATTTCTAATCACGGTTTTAATAATAATTCTTTCTGCGTTTATAGATATCTGGGCAGCATTTGAATTGTTTGTTGTGGTTTTTATTGGATTTTTGTTGTCGTCTTTATTATTTCCTAGAGATTAAGGACCAAAACTCTCACCCAATGTTTTCTTAACTTTTCCTGCTAGCCAGCCTCCACCTAAAATCCAGGGGAGTGACCTTGCGAGAGAGTTTTTTGACTGTCTCAAAAATTTTTCTGCTGAACGTGTTGTAGAATATAACTTTGCTGTTCCCGCTATATTTGATGGCTGATATTGGTTGAGAACTGTTTTTATAACACCAGGATTTCCTTGACTTCCGTGCAAAACATTGTAGACACCAGGACTCGTTGTTCCTCTCAATCCATTCAAACTCTGATAAAGTTCCTGAAGATTTACGTTTTCACCTTTAGTTGAAATGTCAAGCATTGTTTTTAGCTTATCAAGCATTTTTGCTTGCATTTCTGAATCTGCCATTCTATATTGGTGACTTTTTTGGAGTGCTTGTGCCAAATCTTTTTCTACCATCTCTCTTGGCAATTCTACTCCAGCTCTTTGTGCTCCAAGTTTCGCTCCAATTTTAGTTGACATTTTGCCTGATAACAGACCAGCTCCAGTTCCTATTGCTTTTCCAGTCAAGCCTATTCCAACATTAGCAGCAGCACTTATCAGGCCATCTATTGTTGCTTGTAAAATGGCATCTGTTGTGGGTTTTGTCTGTGGCGTTCTGATTCCAGAAAGTCTTAATATCATATCTTCTACCGCCTCACCCGCTGCTACTCCAGAAAATCCTCCTAATGCCATGCCCGGCAGATTTCCAAGTGCAAAACCAGCAAACGAAGTGGCTGTTCCCATTACTGCTGGGGCAGCTTTTGCAATATGGTAAGCAACTTTTTGAGCTGTTGACATAGCTGCATGCCTCTTTTTCAACTCAAAGTCTATCTCTTCTGGAGAGTAACCATACTTTAATGCTTGTTGTCTAAAAGTCTCGTCTCTTATTTCTATATCGTCCATATTATTTTTCGTTTAAATAATCCAGTAAAGTATTTAAGTCAGTTGTCTGCGGCTGGTTTTGATATTTATAGGGAGATACAACTTGAGCATAATTGTTAATAATTTCCTTTATAGCTTCTATTCTTGCCCTGGCTGCGGTTTTTGACATTAGCGGGTCGGGAAAAAATGCCTCAAACAATTTTCTCTGAGCATCAGTTATTCTTTTGTCTTCCCACAGAAGAATGAGTTGTGTATTATAAAGACCCTTGAGAGTTTCATATTTTGTCCTTTGTGGAGAAATCCTTGCAATTCCTGGCAACGGGAGTCTCTCATACCACTTCATTTTGTCCCAGTCTTTAATTAGAGAGTCTAATTGCTTGCTTACACTTTTGGCTTGTTCTACTTGTTGCTTTTTTGCAACTTCGGCAGCAGATTCCTTTGTTCTGGCAAAAATCGCAGAAGCTGTTCCATATTGCCCCTTGCCAGCAGCCAGCAAGCCAAGAAGAATGTGTATTTTATTTAAATCAAGCCCCTGTGTTGTACCAGCATTTGGTTGAATTTGACTTGTATTGGTTTCTGGTGATTGTGTTGTTTGGGTTTCTGGAACAGCAGGAAGACTGCCTCCAACCTCCTCATAGATGTTGGGGTCATACTTGCTTCTCGGTATTGTCCCTACCGCTCCTGTACTTTTTATTCTAACTCTGATTCTGTCGTCCATAATTTAATTTTACCACGGAATTTCCTCTAACGATGGCTTTTTGCCTCCAGTTACAGTATTACTAATTTCACCACCAGTTTCCGAGACAAAACCGCTTGGTTCCCATCCAAGTGGGCCGTTTCCTGTATAAATCCATTCTCCCCTTGGAGAGAGAGTCCCCTTACCAGAAGCTGGAGAATAATTTGGCATTGGTTCTTGTGGCTCATTTGCCTGAGTATTTGTAGTATCGTCAAGAAGTCCTAGTCTTTTCGCTTCCAAATACATGTCTTCAAAACCAGAACTAGAGCCTTTCTTAAGAGACTCCGCTTTGTAAGCCGCATCGGCCTTAAGCTGTGCAAGCTCTAATAAATCCTTGTATTTCTGTTGTGCAAGTTCAGAGGCTGTTTGTTTTGCTGTAACATCTGCTTGAAATGCTTGTGTGCCAGCCTGAAGAATATCCGCTAATGTTCCTTTTCTTTCACCAAGGATATCAACCAAGTTAGCATAAGGCTGGTATGCCATTGCTTTTTCTTTTGCCACAAGAGCTTCTTGTTGCATTGGATTAAATATGTATTGAGATGATTCAGGGCTACCATATTTTGCTCTTGCCGCAGATGGGGCCTGAAAGTACTCAGACATTGCTTTGTTCTTTTGTTCTATAAGGTCTCTGTTATAGTCCAATTTTTCCTGAATAGCCTCTCTTAACTTTTGAGGCAGAAGAGATGCTGCACTTAAATAAGCAGCAGCTTGGGTTCCAGCTGTTTCTGCCTCTCCAGCCGCTTTCTGTAAATTTGGGTCGTTGTAGTAAGAAGTTAGGTCTCCCATATTTTTATTTTATACTATGCCATACAAATAGTCCTCATAATACTTTTTTCTTCCAGCTTCATATTCTTCTTGTGCTTCTGATTTTCTTTGCAATACACCGCTTTCAATAGCAAACTTTTTTTCTCTTTCAATGTCTCTTTGCTTTTGTTCCTTTTCTGTCTCAATATCTTCTAAAGTTCTTTCTGCAGTTGTTTGTGCTTTTCCTATGTTATACTTATAACCAAGTTCATATTCACCCAACTTGGCTCCAGATTCTTCCTTTAATTCTTTAATATCTCTTTGTCTGGCACCACTAAAGAACAAACCAGCCCCAGCATACCCTTCATTGGCTTGCCTAATTGCTTTATCAAGCAGTCTTCTTTCGGCACCCACGAAATATTCTTTACTAGCAGACAAATAATCCATTATTTTGCGCAAATCTTCCTGACTTCTACTCTTTGTTCTTTCTACTGTGGCAATGTAGTCTGAAAGGGTTTCATCATAATATGGTGCATATTGAGCCGTTGCTGATTGTCTTGCGAGCTGTTCATCGAAGAAAAAAGGATTCGCTTCCTCATATGGTTTCGGTGGTTCTTTAATCATACCAGTAACAGAATTTATTGCATTTGAAAGAATAGAATCTACTGAAAAAGAACTGGAAGATGTAGATTCGCCACGTGGTTCTTTACCCACTCCACCAGTTGCTGCAAAATCGGCTTGTATAGCAGCGGGGTCATTCCATCCTGCATAACCAGGATAATTTTGTTTAATCCATTCTACACTTGGCATATTTATGTTGTCGTACTAGTTGAACTTGACGTGCTAGTTGAACTACTTGTTGATGTACTGGTTGTAGTATAAACCACATCAGCCCAACCGCCATCTCCAACCCATATTTTAAACTTTTGATTATCTCCATCCCAATATATTTTACCATTATCATTACCCTGTGGTTTTTCTCTCAAATCTTTTAACTTAATTATCCTATTAAATAACAATTCATCAAGTCTTGCATCAAATTCAGCCCCGCCAAGAAAACCAGATTGATTGCCTGGCTGTTCTCTTTCAAGAAATTTATTAAAACCAGTCTTTTCAAAAAAGTCTGTCATTTTAGTAAGGTTTGTAGTGTAAAGTAAATATCAAATCCATCAAACGAAAATCTTTCTCCACTGCCACTCTCAAGTAGTCTAAATCTAATCTTTTTTCCCCTGCAACCAGACGGAAATACCAACTCTGAATTCTTTGATGTTACTCTTCCCAATGTTTTCCACCTTCCATCATCAATCTTAAACTGGACAGTAACAGCTTTCTTACTACTTACAAAAATAAAAACCTTCTGAAACAACTTATAAATAGCTGGATAATTAAGATAATAATCTTTGGTTTCTACAATAAACGGAATGTCCGCTCCATCAAATGAATTGCCGTAATCAAAGTGATATACTTTTCCGTCCTTGGTTCCACAGTATATTCTATCTTCAGCAGAAAGGAGTCCATTATAGGTAACATTGGCATCATTGTAAGTAACTGTTGCATCATTATAGGTAAAACTGCTTCTGTCATCTCTTAAAGTGTGAAAAGTTGTTATTTCAATCGGAATGCTTCTAACAGTAAAAGCATTTTTGGGAACATCGTATTCAATAAGACATTTTTCTATTTTTATATCGTCTTCTTCATTGTCTATGTCACCAGCATAAAGAAAATACTTGTCTCCCTTCTGCCAAGCACAAGCAGAATAAATATTCTTGGTTGACATTCCTTTTATTATGTAATCAATTTTTCTTGAGATTTTTCTTGATGTTGTCCCATCATATATCCAGAGACCATCTTTGTTAAGATAAATTGTGTAACCAAGCATTGTAACAATACTTCTATTGGAAGTTGTTCCTGGTGCTCCTGGAACTCTGTATCTTGTGTTTGTATCATATCGGTGCAGAGATTTTTCCTTAAAAATTAAAAGCCTATTTGCATTTACATCCAAGCCTCTTATGACATCGGCATCATCGCTATCAACATCAAAATAGTTTTCACTGTTGTTCCACGATATCGTCATTGGATTCGTGCTGTCATCAGGAAGATTGGAATAGACTACTCTTGATGGATATGTGTTTCCATCATAGGATACATATGCAAGATAAATTCTTGAAAGATATTGTTTAATATATTTTGCCTTTGGGGCATTTGTTACATTTGTGGTAGTAAACCACTGAATATAGTTATTCCATCTTGTTGCATCTTCAAAGTTAACCATGAAGAAACCGTCTAGAAAATACTCAAATTCCGCTCTTGCTCCAGTTGAAAGAGATAGTCCGTGTGGAGTCCATTGACCATTGATTGGATTAAAAGTGTAAGCATCGGCACTTGTTTCTCCATCCGCAATAACAATTTGCTTTATCGTGCCATCCGACTTAACACCAGCCATGCTTCCCAAAATTTCGTATCCATTGTTCACAATTTCACCACGCTTTTCGTATCCTCTTATTTTGTGAATCGGACCTATCTGCTCAAGCTCTCCGTTAACAATTAGACGACATTCGTTATCTGGCGAAACAAGACTACCAATGGCATTGTCCATTCCGCCAGAAAAGTCAAAGTTTGAAAAATTTGCATAGTTTCCCATTTAAAAATAATTTTCTCTAATCTGGTCAATATTTAAAGGCATTTTCCCAAAATATCTATCTTCAGCATCTTTTCCTTGATATTTCCAGATATATCTCATAGAACCAGTTTGTTTTCTTTGCATTAGCTTAAGAAGTTCAATTTGTTCCCTAAATAGTTTGTCATAATTAGTAGCTCTTGAGTCTTCTTCTCTTATTGCCAATACACGAGATATAGCATAATTCTCAAGCATTTCTGGAATTGGTATTACAGTTTCATCCCCATAATTATCAAGGTCTGGTATTACCTTGTAATATCGGGGAACAATCTCCAATCCATTTGTGTCGGGAGTTGGATAGACATATAGATAACCACTTTCATTGTTAGAATCTCCTGGATAAATCGTATAATATTTTAAAGCATCATCATTTTCTGCGGTATTATCGGCACTAACATAGTCAAATTCAACCATTGAAAGATATTTGAGATTGTAAGTTATATCAGTGCTACCGCTAACATAATTAAACAAAACAGTATGCATTCTGCCAAAGTCAGGCGGCAGGTTATATTTCTTGACAGATGACTGGGTTAGAATTGGTTCTCCAACGACAAACAAAAACCACCACCTGTCATATAAAGAATATACTTTCTGTTGGGCGGCATTTAAATATCTGATAATTTCTGCGTCGCTAATTGTTTTTGATTCTGGGTCATTGATGGTTTTTCTTATTTTACCAATCATATAACCAACAGAGTTTTTAGACCAACCACCTGCACTGATAGTATTAGAATAATCAGAATAAGTATCTTTCTCGGTAGAATAATACCTATATCTCCATTGATAACTGCTTGTCGCAGAAGAATCCACATACTCTGTATATAAGGCATCATAATTAAGAGAGGCTGGCATTCCGCTATATGTATTCCAGTTTCCAGACGAGGTGGTCTTATACTGAAGTTCATATTTATCCCACAAAATATAATAAACCGGAGTTCCTCTTGCGTGCGAGAATGAAAGCGAAGTGATTGTCAGTTGTGTAGCAGAAACAATGGAGTTTATTTTTGCTATTTCTGTTTTTTCAAGGTTGGGTTCGCCAATCAGGATATACTGGTTAGCAGAAAAACCAGTTGTTGATTCAACATATAAGGTTGTTCCAGAAGAGTAGTCACTTGACAGCTCTGTTTGGACACCGTTGTTTACACTTGGATTTTTAATCTTTACTATCATTTTGCTTTAGATGTTTTTTTAACAATATTGGATAATGTTTCCTTTATATTATTTTCCTTTTGGATATTGATATTTTTACGACATTCAGCACATAAATCAATAACATGCCAAACGCCGTGTTCATCTTTGTATTCTTCAAAATCAAGAGCCTGCGTAAATTCTTTTCCGCAATTGTCGCATTTGTATATTCTCATAATTATATTTTAAACCATACCACCGAAAAATACATTTTCTCTCAAAGTTGTATCTTGAGTAGAACTAGTAACACCACTGGTTGGTGCAGTTGTTGCACCACCAGAAGAACCATTTGTACCAGCATTTGCCACAGCTGTTCCGCTAAATGTGTTTGAATAGTATGCTCTAACAACACCACCACCCCCACCACCACCGTGTCCACCACCATAGTTTGCACCGTTGCCTCCATTTCCACCAGAACAATTTATTTTACTTGTCCCTATATCAGCTGTTTGACTACAAATCAAACAAATTCCACCAGCGCCGCCACCACCAGCAGCTGATTGATGGTCACCCACATTGTCTTCTCCGTTTGCTCCAGTAAGTGAAATTGCTCCTGTTATGGTTGGAATAATCTTGGCAAATAACAAAACAGCACCAGCACCATTTCCACCAACACGACCAGTTTGATTAGAATACATTCCGCCATGCCCACCAGCACCACCAAGAGTAAAGGTTATCAAATCGCTAGAACTGACAGAATAACCACCTTGACCAGCGTACAATTTACCGGGGTCATCAGCACTAGAATATCCACCAGTTCCATAATTTCCTCCACCACCGCCACCAGAACACTCCTCATCGCCATTAGCAAAATGATACAGAGTTCCGCCACCACCACCATTTCCATTTGGAACATAGGTGTAAGAATAAATGTTTGCAGAACCTTCTCCTTGATAAGCATTATAATAAGTCCCAGTACTATAACTACCAACTGATAATCTACTAGAAGCACGAAAACCAGAAGTACCACCACTTATCGTTCCGCTTATAGTTAATGTTCCTCTTACAGCTAAAACGAAAATTCCGCCAGTATCTCCGTTCCAAGACGGCACTGTCCAAGTTCCCGATGGGCAGGTTACATTGTTATATCTAAGTATCTTAACCGCCTGTGCCTGTGAGGCCCCACTATCTGTGTAGGTGTATTGGAGTGGTTTAAGCAGGGTAAGTGAGGTTGTGCCACCACCAGAGACAACTCTGTTAACTTCCCACTGTCCAACTCCTGTACCCCTTGTTTGGTGTATAAGCAAAACATCTCCATTAGAAAAAGCAGATGAACCAAGAGTTAGGGTTGTAGAACCAGCCGTTCCAGAACAGGAACGGTAGGTCATTGTTGGAATGGTTGAAGAATTATAATCACCATCAGAACCATCACCAAACGGAAGTCCATACAAAACCCTGTCCAACCTTTGCCATAAATTTAAGTTTGACATACATATTTTATGCTGTGCATTCTAGCACTAAAGAGATATCAGCCCCAGAAACAGTAGAGCCAACTTGAGTCACATCTGCTCTTAAAACATCACCCGCCGTTATAGACTCATTTGTCATTGTTTCATTATTTCCTGAAGTAGAACCAGCACTTATTGTAACTGTTGCAACAACCTTGTCTTGGGTTACGTTGTAAATTCTAGCAATTAAGGATGCTCCAGTTGGAGCTGTTTTACAATATGCCCACAACTTAACAGCAGTCATATTTTGTGGAGAGGTTGGATTCCAAGACAAATCGTTGGCAACCGTCGGATAACCAGCAATATAAAAGCTAAAAGCTCTATTTATTACCAGAGTTGACCACTCTGAGGTTCCACTACCAGTTCCTTTAAGATATTTTCCACTAGCTGGAGTTGAACTACCTGTTCCAACCTTGGTGGCTATTGCAACAATCTCGTCATTAGCATTTGCGTGCTGTGTAGCATGAGCTGGTGAATTTAGATAGTCACTCCCAGACGGGTTGCTAAAACTTGGTAAACTGTTTGGAAACGATGTCATTGATTTATTTTAACTATTAAAGGTAAAACTTTCAAACTTCAGGTTTCATGCTTTCACTGTCTATTGCCAACAATTCTTTTTCGCTTTCAATTTGAGGTTTGTCATAATCAGTATCCACCACCATCTTTTCAGAACTAGTGTCTATAATAGCTTTCTCTTCAAATATATCAAATTCAAGAAGAGTTGTGGCAGTAGTGGAAGTAGAGCTGCTTGTCGATGTACTCGTAGAAGTACTTGTGCTAGACGATGTACTTGTGGTACTGGTAGAGCTACTAGTAGATGTTGTACTTGTAGATGTTGATGTTGAACTAGAAGTAGATGTAGATGTACTAGTTGTTGATGTTGAACTAGAAGTAGATGTAGATGTACTAGTTGTTGAGGTTGAGCTAGAAGTTGATGTGGTTGATGTAGATGTAGATGTTGAACTACTGGTAGATGTAGTGGAAGTAGATGTTGAACTACTGGTAGAAGTTGTACTTGTAGATGTTGATGTTGAACTTGAAGTTGTCGAGGTTGAGGTTGATGTTGAACTACTAGTAGAAGTAGTACTTGTAGAACTGCTGGTGCTGGAAGTACTTGAACTACTTGATGTACTGGTTGTTGAGGTTGAACTAGACGTCGAACTAGTACTGGTAGAACTAGAGGTTGAGGTAGTAGATGTAGATGTGCTTGTGGTAGATGTCGAACTACTGGTAGAAGTGGTGCTCGTAGAACTACTAGTTGACGAGGTGCTTGTACTACTTGATGTACTAGTTGTCGAAGTTGAGCTAGAAGTAGATGTTGTTGATGTTGAACTAGAAGTAGATGTTGTTGAAGTAGATGTAGATGTTGACGTGCTTGTCGTACTTGTACTTGAACTAGATGAAGTTGATGAAGTTGAGGAAGAAGAACTCGTTGAACTAGTTGAAGAACTGGTACTTGTCGTGCTCGTGCTTGAGGAACTTGATGTACTCGAAGTGGAACTACTGGTAGATGTAGTAGAAGTAGATGTACTTGAAGAAGTACTGGTCGTAGATGTTGATGAGCTGGAAGAAGTACTTGTTGTACTAGTTGATGTACTAGTTGTTGAAGTAGAACTAGATGTTGAACTAGTACTAGTAGAACTGGAAGTTGATGTTGTCGAGGTTGAACTGGAAGTTGATGTTGTTGATGTAGATGTACTTGAAGAAGTACTAGTTGTAGACGTTGAACTGCTGGTAGAGCTTGTACTACTTGATGAAGAAGTAGATGAAGAAGTGGTGGTTGTTGCTCCAGCCGTTGTGTTTGCCACGAATGGTTGTGCCTTATAAGCATAATCCATTGTTTGTAAATCAATAGAAGATTTTGCAGGAACCCCACAAAAAGGTTGTGCTTTGTAGGCGTAATCTAATGTTTTTAGTTGGTCTGGTGTCGGTAGTGCCATAGGCTTTCATCTCCGAAGCGTTAGGAGATTAGCCTAATGGCTCGGAGATTTCTTGTTCTAAAACTTTTTTCCTTTCCTGTAATCTATTTATCTGCTCATCAATCATTTTCAGTTCTTCAGACTTTTGCCTTGCCAAATTTTTAATATATTTAGTCACTTCAGTTTTAACTTCATCTACAGTTGGGTCGTGGTCAAATTTCAAAAAGATAGCCTCGTTATCGGCAACAAGAACCCTGACCTGCCACTTGCCAGCCATATCTTTGAATTTTTCTATTGTTTCTTTATATGCGTAATTTGTCATATTTATGCCTGACTAATAGTCATATCATCAACATAAACAGAATAAGACGTCCCACCCCAAGCTTGTGCTTCTATTTCTACTACACCAGCTTCAGTCGGCGTAAAGTTAATAGTTAATTCCTCCCAAGTATTAGCCGCCGCTGTCATATCAGCATAAACATCACTATCTACACCAGCAATTTGTTTCCCCTTACAAATCAGTCTCCCTGTAATTCCAGTATTATCTCTTCTAAACCAAGCCTTAACTGTTACTTGATTATTGGCAGAACAAGCTATTCTTGCGATAACTAAATTAAGAGGATAACTTGAACTTCTATTAGTAGAAGTAGGTGATAACTGCCAAGCAATACCTGAGGCGGTATGTCTTACAGATGTGGTAGATTGGATTAAACCGCCATCTGTAAAGATTTTGTAATAACCAGAAGTTTGGTCGTGATTATGAGAAAAAATTCTTGAATTAGCAAAATCAAAAAGACCATCAATTTCTGTTGTTTCCCCAATTGAGGCATTGAAAAGATAGTTTGTTCCGATGTCGTTGTAAATTCCCGATACTTCGTTTCCTGAAGTAGATAAAGATTTGATAATATTATTATAACTTTTTTCATAATAAACTCCATAATAATCATTATTATTAGCATTTGAAAGGGTAGTTATAGTGTTATTACTACTGTCGTAATAATAAACTCCGCAATAATTATTATTAGCATTTGAAAGGGTAATTATAGTGTTATTACTACTGTCGTAATAATAAACTCCGCAATCATTATTATTAGCATTTGAAAGGGTAGTTATAGTGTTATTACTACTGTCGTAATAATAAACTCCGCAACCATTATTATTAGCATTTGAAAGGGTAGTTATAGTGTTATTACTACTGTCGTAATAATAAACTCCGCAATAATTATTATTAGCATTTGAAAGGGTAATTATAGTATTGTTATTGCTATCTCCATAATAAACTCCACAATCATCATTATTATTAGCATTTGAAAGGGTAGTTATAGTGTTATTACTACTGTCGTAATAATAAACTCCATAATTATAACGACAAAAATTAAGATAATTCAAGGTAGTATAACTTTTTAATGATAAGTAAAGTCCATAACCACTCCCATTTAACCCATCAAAAAATGTTTCTCCATCTTGTTGATTGGTAGATGTATTCCAACCACCTTGAAATTCTATATTGCTTCCTGAAGTTCCACTATCTTGAATCTCTTGGACAGCGTAATCACTTGAAGCTAAAGCAGTTTTTATTGTCTCTCTCTTGTAGGTTGTTACAGTTTCAGTTGTCCCTGAATACCCCATACCAGAATCGGGACCGTTATTTATTCCATTATCCAACAAAATAGTTGTCCCATCTATACTTTGTATTCCATACCAACCTTCCATCCCACCCTGCTCAGCGGAATTTTTAGAAATCAAACTCTGAAGATTAAGACCATCTGTCGTGCAAGCAATAAAATCATCTAAGTAAAGTATTATTGTGCCTGGGTCAGTGTCAGCATAAACAGCTATTGACCGGATAAAAGAACCTAAATTTCCACCGCCATTTCTAGCAATAGTTAAAGGCAACCACTTGTATATAGATGGTATGGCTGGGATATAAAAAGTATCTACAATCGTGTTTCCAGACGTATCAGAACAAAGAACAACTTTTAAGTAATTAGCGGTAATTGTCGCAGTGTTTTGTATCCAAAAACTAATTTTTTGATAGCTTGACAAATCTAAGGCAGAAAAGGATTTATAAGCAACTTTACCAGTCGTAAAAGCATCTTCAATAGCAAGAGAAGCAGAATAATAACCTTCTTTTCTTGCTGTTGAAGCAGTGGCCGTAACATTAGCTGAAGCGGTCCAAGCCGATTCACAAAGTTCTATGGTTTGAGTTTGAGCTGTGGCTAAAGTTACAGTCTTAGAAAGATTAGTCCAAGTGGCATTTCCTATTGAAGTCGGAGCTGGACTTTTAGCAATTCTAATAACATCACCCGGAGCAATTCTCGCTGCCGTAGCACCACTGGTGATAGTTTTCCAAGCCAAAGCCCAGCTGGAACCATTATTAGAATCGTTTCCATTTACATAATCAAGATAAAATGTCGCCATATTAGTTTACTTGACTTAATTATAAACCAAATAAGAAGTTGATGCATTTATTGCCTATAGTTCATCAACATAAATTTCTTGGGTTCTTGGAAGCAAAATCTTTTTTCCGTTTTCAACCTTATAACCCCATGGGTCGTGTCCTTCTGTCCACAATTCGCCCATATTATTCCAGTAGGGTCTGCTTTTGTAATACGGGTCTTCAAGTTCACCCGAAGAATATAAATCTTTTGATTTGCTTAAATGGTGCCAAACCCAACTTTTTGATGTAGCAACTATTCTATATCCTTTCTGATAAGCTCTTGCCATCATATCCATATCTTCGCCTGAGCCTGGATAGAACCTTTCATCAAAAAGACCTATTTCCTCAAACAATTCTCTTTTGAAATAAGGCATTATAAATATAGCTCCATCTATTATCTGACCCTTTATCTTTCTTGGAAAAGTATCGGGGAGCTGACCTTGATAATTAGTGAAATCTCCTGACAGCAGATAATCATATTCCTCTTTGGTGTATTCTTCCTTGTACGGCAAGAGTTCTGGATTATAATTAACACCATAACCCCAACCTGGAACCCGTGGATTCATGGGACAAACCCCCATAATTCTTTTGTCCATCTTAAATGTTTCATAGATGCCGTCCATCCAGCGCGAATCCATAATTTCTATGTCATCATTGCTTGGACAAATTAGGGGAGTTCCCTGATGAAGAGCCAAAACAATTCCCGTATTCATTGCTTTAGCATAACCAAGATTTCTTCTTGGGTGAATGTAAAGATGAACTTTGTCTTTAATTTTGAGCCATAATTCTTTTGAAATACCATTTTTTATCTGGTCTATTAAAATCAAAAAGAAGCTGTCGGGTTTGGAAAACTTATACAATGTGTAGACAAACCGATAGATAAACTTTTCATGAATTGGTGTTATTATGTAGGTAACCTCTCTCATGATATTGGTTCACCCTCTGGTATAACATCAAGAGTTTCTTTGTCTATTTCTCTTTCATCTCCGAATTTAAAACCAATCTTTTCATAGGCTTCGGCAGTTGTAACCCATCTTTTCTTGCCACCTTTTAATAGCCAGATTTTATCATCGCCAGCTCTTACGGGAAGTCCTTTAAAACCAGTTTCTTCTATTTTCTGCTCTGGTTGTTCAACTGGTGTATCGTCCCAAATACTCATGATTGTTTCACCCCCCTCCAGAACAAAATTATCTATTTCCTTAAAATATCTTTCTTGAGAATAATTGTCTTCAATATATTTACGATATTCAATCGGTTCATAAGTATCTTCACAAAGTCTTTCAAGCATTTCAAGATAAGAATTACATACAAATTTTCCCCATGTTTCTTTTGCTGATTGCCAATTGTTAATAATAGGCTTTATTCCTTTAGCCATAGCCTCAGCGGTTGCAAAACTGAATGCTTCTTTGATACTTGGAAGGAGAAAATAATCTTTATCCTCAAGCCACTGATTCATGTCTTCTACTCTGTCTTCGTGCCAGATAACAAAATCATCTAATTTCAAGTCTTTCTGAAGATGACGGCAATAAGCATTGTATTGTTCATGGCTTGAATATGTTCCTCTGATATGAAGTTGCCAGATATATTCTGGTTTTAACTTTCTGATGTCATATAAAATTTGAAGAGCTATATCAAGCCTCTTAACATCCCAAATCCTTCCATTTCCAACCACATAGGCTATTCTTCTTACTGGAGTTTCTTCCTGTGGTTCTTTGAGAGTAAATTTGTTTAAGTCAATTCCAGGTTTTATCATTCTGGTCGGAATTCCTTTTGTATCAACTATTTCCCCTATATGCTTTGCCATATAAATAGCTCCGTTAACATTCTCCCAAGGAACAGCAGAAGCTTGTCCAGCCCAGACTTCTATATCAACAAACTGAACATACTTTCTAGCAACATCTACCTTATTTACACCTTCAACACAGGCATTATCGGCTTGATACCAGAAAGCTATATCAGCTTTTTCATCATAACTGCCATTAAAAACAACTTCGTGTCCAATAGCTGTCCAATGGTCAATAAGTTGTCTTGAAAACTTTCCATTCCAGCTGTCAAATACAAGTATTTTCATATTCAACAAACAGCATCTTCTCTTATAGCCACAACATGAACTGAACTTGGCGGTTTGGTTGGTGTGTCTTCAATTACATATAATTCTTTGACTTTTAATGGCTTGATTTTTTCCCACACTTCCCACGGCTCTACATGATTATTTTGACTTTCATAATAACCCCTTCCTGGAAGAGATAATAGTGCAAATCCATCTGGTTTTAATATTCTGTGTATTTCTCTAAACATGGCTGGCTTATCATTAACAAATTCATAAACTCCAATAAGTATCACAAAATCATAAGTGTTGTCGGCTATTTGTGGACAATTAGAAATATCCCCAACAATATCTGGTTTAAGCGACTCCTTAATATCCATTGTTTCAAAATTGGTTAAAATTGACGGATTGAAAAAAAGGGATTTATAATCCCAGTTGGTGTCTGTTCCGACAAACAACACCCTGCTTCCTTCTTTTAATCTTGAAGCAAGCCTTGGTAAAAGAACAGTGTTGATAAAAAACCTTCCTTTTGATGTTCTAGATAAATCTCCTACTTGCATAGTTCAATCATTCTATCTACTAATTCAGCCTCGCTTCCATTCCAAAGATGAAAATAAACAGAATGACCATCAAAACTACCAGCTTCCATATCTCTTATAAACTTTCTAATGTCGTTACTTTCGTTGTCAATGATAAGATTAAAGAAACTTGCTGCTTTTTCCATTGTTTCATTTCTCCTATTCCATGGCGGAAACCATATATATGGTCTTTTTTCAAACACAGTTTCAATCCATTGTATTGCCGCCCCCAAATCTTTGATAATTTGGTCGTATGGCATTTTATCATATTCTAGGTGGTCCCACCCATGAAGTTGTATATTCCAGTGGGTTGACTTCTTCATATAACTAACAAGATATGGGTCAATGTTTGGAAGTCTGCCGTCCTGAGTAACCTGAATAACAGCCGTTTCTATGAGATTTGCTTTAATAAATTTCTCATGATTTTCAATATAGACTTGCGGTTGAAGTCTAAAATCAAAATCATCGTGTCTAATTATAATATTCATATTCGTCTAGTAATTGCTATTCCAACAGGCTTGCCGCTGTGCAGACCAAATGGTATGTCAAGAATTTCAAGTCTGACACTTGCTTTATCTATTGCCCTTTGAACCAAATCTCCATACCAGTAATAATCATGAAGCAGTATGTGTCCATCTGTAAATGGAGCCCAGTTATTAATATCATCAATAATTCCTCTTAATGTATGAAGTCCGTCAATAAAAAGAAGGTCAATTCTCTTGTTCCAATTGTTGGAAGCTTCGTTTGATGTTTTTGCTATAAGTCTAACTCTTTCTTCAAGACCCAGTCTTTCGCGTTCAGAAAAAAACAATGGACCAACACTTGGGTCTATTGTCCATACAGTTGATTTTGGGCTCGCTAGAGCCATTGTAAACGCAGAACCCCCGTTAGCGGTACCAATGTCAACTATCGTGCCATCTACCTTTCTAGCTTCATTATGTAAAACCAGAAGCTCTTTTTTTGGTATGGTGGTGATATTAGTAAGAAAATCCATCTTTGTTATAAAAAACACAAATAAGAGTAACTTCGCTTCTGAATGAAAAAAACTCCTTCCATTTTTCGCCAACAAACATAGACTTAAAAGATTCTTCTGTGGGAAAAGCGGAATGATGGGTTGAATCTCCAATAACAACAGGCTTGCCATCAATCATTTCAACAGTTTCCCCAATAGGGACCGAAGCAATAATCCATTTTTTTGTTTTCCTTTTTATCTTTTCTACTACAGATTTTGGATTGTAAAGATGTTCTATAACCTCAAAAGCAACAGCAACATCGCAACTTGGAATATTGTTTTTTTCAACATTTCTGTAAATAAATCTAGCGTTTTTCAGTTTGTAGGTTTCAGAGTTTTTCAATATCTGATTCAAGTCAATATCAATTCCAGTAACATAACCAGCAACACCAGCCAAAATCTCGGTTCCATACCCCTGTCCGCAACCAATATCCACCACATTATCGCCGGGTTCAACAAATCCCCTAGCTAGATGATATCTAAATCTGTGCAACTTGGTCTGCCCGTCCATTTCACTTGACCATCTGGCATCTATTGAATATCCCATATACCAACCTCCCTTCTAATTGTTTCTATGTCGTTTTTTGGCATTGGATAAACTGGATTATGACCATGCTCTTCTGGTTTCATTCCTTTAGGATATCCCCACTCATCGGTATCTTCTTGTCCAAATAAATGCCAGCACTTAATGTCTCTAGCCCAGCCGACCTTCCATCCCCTTTCTCTTAATCTTTCACTAATCCACATTTCCTCGTGTCCCCTAAGAGGTCTTTTGTCATTCCATGCCCCAGTTTCATTGACAACATTTGTTCTCATAATTCTTGCATATCCAGGAACATGGCTAAATTCAACAATTTCTTCAGCTGCATTTTCAAATATATTTCCTGTTCCAACTAATATTTGTGGTCTTAATGCTATTGCACCATAATCTTGATGGCGATTCATTAAATCAATCAGCCTTGAGAGCCAGTCTGGTTCATATTTGTAAACTAGAATGTCATTATCGGTTGAAATAAATAATTCGCTTTCAACAAACTTCATTCCAAGATTTTTGGCATATTCAAGACCATAATTCTTGTCTAATTTTACATAAATATCTACATCTAAGTACTCCTTTTGGGATTCTTTGTCGCTTCCATTGTCTATCAATATAATCCTATGGGGAGTTTGTGTGTTGTTTCTTAATGCTTTTAAACACAGTTTTGTCATCCACTCTCTCTTCCATGTTGTAATAACAATGTCTATTGGTTTTTGCTGTCCCATTGTGGCGTGGCTCCTTGCTTATCAGAAAATTCTTCTGCTCCTGGAAGATGATGTCCCCACCTATCGTGTACAAAATAGGGAGCGACATCAAGATGTTTTGATTTGTATTTTCTAGTAATCATATAAAAGTAAGCATAATCCTCACCCCATGGATTTCCCAGACTGTGGTAAGACTTTTTGCTTTCATCCCAGTAAAATGGTTTCACTTCTGGAAATTTTTCAAAAAAGTCGTGTGCAAATTCCCAAAGATTTAGCTCTGGAAGGTTGCCAATATCTTTGTAGACATCTCTATGAAAAACAAAAGACCCAGCACCAACCACACCAGCTCTAAATGGAGCATCTCCCTGTTTTTCCATGTCTATAAATTCTCTAATATAAGGTTTATAGTTATAGTTAAACACAAGGTGATTAAAGTTAAAGACCTTATAATCTGGATAAATCTTAGTTGCTTCGTCTATTATTTCAAGATAGGTAGAAGCATACTCATCATCTCCATCAAGCCATGTAATCCAATCCCCGCTTGAAGCACTCATGGCAGCATTTCTGGCTACAATTCTTCCAGATTTCTGTGGCAATCTTACTATTTTAACTTGAAGTCCACGAGGCTTCCACCAGCTATCTATTTCTTCAAGAACAACCTCAACTGGTGGGTTGCATATATCATCAGCAATAACCCACTCCCAATCAGAAAAAGTCTGGGTAAAGACTGAGTTGGCACACCTTAAAAACATCTTATACCTAGGCATTTTCTGGTCTGGACTTTCTCTGTCAAATGTTATTGGTGTACAAATGCTAAATTTCATTCTTTGTGTGTTGATTCAAGATATTCCTTGTTTAATTTTTCTATTGTCTTAAAGAACTCAAGATTTGAATACTTTGTGAAAGCAGCCAAATCCTTTGGAAAACATCTTCCACCGCCACCCCGACCTCCTTTGTGAATAGGCTTTAGATGGTGGTGCGTTCCCCACGGGTGTTTATACAATGCTTCTTTAATCGTGTTATATTTTGCTCCATTAATCTGACAAATATCATAAATCTGGTTAGCATAAATAATTTTGGTTACAAACCACATATTGAAAGCATATTTAATCATTTCGGCTGTTACCGTGTCAGTAACAACAAAGTTTTTAATTTTGAATTTTTTGTAAAGATTGGTTACAGCAATTCTTGTTGGCACATCGTCTGCGCCAATTACAATCATTTTTGGATTAACAGCATCGTATTCCCATGTTTTTTCTGTTAAAAACTCTGGATTGCTGGCAACCATAACATCGTATTTTTCAGCAAGGTGCCTCGCTGTTCCAGGAAGCACAGTTGACCTGATAACAAAAATGTTTCTTCCGCCATATTCTTTAATTTGTTTAATATAATCGTCTATTATGTCTATTCCCTTTTGTTGTCCTTTGCTATCAGTTGGGGTTGGTGTGCAAAAGAAAACAAATTGTTTTTTAGCAGCCTCTTCTAATGATAAGTTGCTCTCTTTGGTGTCAAAATACCACGGAATCTGCAAGGCTTTTCTAGTAGCCTGTCCAACAATTCCCATTCCACCAATTACTACTGCGTCTTCCATGGTTCGAAATTGATTAGTGGCTCAAGTTCGTTTCTAAAAACAGCATCAAGGTTTCTTTCTTTTCTCAAAAATGTTTTTTGAGCCAAAACCCTATTATGTTTAAGCTCATATTGTAACACTCTGGCTATATCAAGATAAAACTGTTTCTCATCATGAATTTCTGTCTTTGTATCTCCATCAAGACCAGTAATAGCGTTAATATTAGATGAAAATGGATATTGATATGGCATCCAACTAAATATGTCACGGAAGGGTGGAAAATCTCTGTTTACAACCATGGCTACACCACTTAAACCAGCCTCTTGTGTAATAAGAGAATAGCTTTCTGATACAGACGGCATTACAAATACATTGCTAATTCTAAAAAAGTCGGAAACATTAGCATATGGAACTTCTACATTCCAAGATGCTTTTTGTTCAGACATCCATATAACTTCTTTCTCTACATCCCAATCTCTTGCTATCGCTTTTAATTCATTCCTATAAGCAACCTTGTCTCCACCAGTTGAATGAAAATCAAATATACAAAGACTGACCGAATTTCCAAGCCTCTTTAATGCGGCAACAATCTTGATAACATGTTCAACCTGTTTCCCTCTGTCAAGTCTTATTGCGTATGTGCAAATAACATCTTTTTCTAAAATTCTGTGCTTTTTAATAATTTCCCAGCTATCGTCTTCTATCTTATAAAAAGCTTTAATATCAGTCGGGTGGTGGACAATCTTTACATCCGCCTCATCAATCTGAAAATTGTTTGCAATCCTTGGAATAGAATAGTGATTGAAAAACACATAAAAACTGTTTGGAAATTTCTCGGATATTATTTTTGTATATTCATCAACAAAGATTGGTCTTAAATTTTGCAATGTATATGGAGATGTTGCAGAATGAATCCAATGAAGCCATCTTAATTCTGGTCTTCTTTGAGCGATTCTTTTTGATGCTACCAAGTGTTTAACGCATGCTGGCTGATAAATAATATCATGTGTTATTACAACATCAACACCTTCAAGGGCTTCTGACAAGGCACTTTCTAGAGCAACAATATCCTGCTCAAAAGTAGAATCCATTTCAACAGTGTTTGAGACGGGAACGTCTGGTATTCTTCTTAATTCAACATTGGGGTCTGCATAGTCTTTTATCGGTTTGAAGTGTTCACCAACAATTACAACGGGCTTATAGCCCCCATCGACAAGCATTCTTATCTGGTTCATTACCACTCGGTTTAAGCTATACGCTTCCGAGTAAGAACCAAAGTTTGTTAGAATACAAACTTTTTTCATTCTTGGTTAATCCAACCAAATTACTCGTATGTTATTGACAAATCCACCCCGCTTTTATTAGTAATAGCGGAAATGCCCGCGGTAAAATTCTTACCGCCTGGATATGTTAATTGCACCGTGTGCTGTTCATTAGTCAGACAAATCTGTTCTATCCTTGTAGCCTGTGTGTATGAAGAAGCATTATCAGCTATATTGATAACTGCGTCTCCATCTGTTTCCATTGAACCAACAATAGAAAAAACCA
>Ga0207433_10004793_pt1 | contig 24605 bp, 32 predicted proteins | sample YelNatPaOPGAMG01_FD_187559 | JGI IMG/M metagenome (GOLD analysis project Ga0207433, IMG submission 187559) | Hot spring thermophilic microbial communities from Obsidian Pool, Yellowstone National Park, USA - OP-RAMG-01 (SPAdes) (version 3) | ecosystem: Environmental > Aquatic > Thermal springs... | reverse complement strand
CAACATACGCTATAACAGCAGCTCCAGAAGCTCAAAAAAATATCCCTAATATAGCTAATTACAGAAAAGGTAGTTCTCTTGTATTGCAAGGAGGATTTCCACAAGGTTGGATTCCTGTTCCTGGTAACCCACAATTTGGAACACATAATTTCTATGTTATGAAATATGATGCCAAATGTTCTGATAATCAAGGAAATCCATTAACAAGCCCAGATACTGGATCTCAGACATATAATAATAATGCTCAAAATTGCACAGGAAATTATTCAGTTGTCTCTACCCCTAATGGTTATCCAATAGCAAATATAGCAGAGACAACAGCAAAAACATATTGCGCTTCATTAGGAGGACATCTTATGACAAATGATGAATGGATGACTATTGCAACAAATGCAGTAAATCAAGGAAGTAACTGGTCAGGAGGTTCTGTAGGAAATGGAGCTGCGCCAAGAGGAAATTCAGATAGTTCTTGGGCTCAATCAGATAATAGTCAATATGGTTATTCTGGTTCTACTTCTACATACTATTCAGATTTTACTCATCTTAGAACAATGAATCTTTCTAATGGTTCAGTTATTTGGGATTTTGCAGGAAATGTATGGGAAGAAGTCCAAAGAAGTAATCTGAATGCAGGAGACAATACAAATACAATGTATGAACCAGCTTGTAATAATGCATCAAGTTGGACATGGTGTGAATTTACATCTGCAACTGCTTGGTCAACTGACGCAACAACTGCTCTTACTGCATCTCAGGTGTCTCCTCCTAATAACTGGACATCTTCTCAAGGAATGGGGGAGCTTATTACTTGGGGTCCTGGTGGCACAGGTGGAAACGCTAACGCTTTCGTTCGCGGTGGCGATTGGGGCAATGGTACGACTGATGGTCCATTCGCACTCAGCTTGTGGTGGTACTTTACCTACGCGTCCGGCTTCAATGTTGGGTTTCGGTGTGTTCGGTAATTGAATTTTATCAATTAAAGAATTAACTAAAGAATAGGACAAATACATATTTGTAAGTCTCACTTCGCGGACGAAGAGAGACTTCGGGGAAAACAGAGAGACTTCGGGAGCGGGAAAAAAATTCGTGGGGAAAAGACTTCGGACAAATAAGAAAACAAAGCAGAGATTAAAAGCTTGGATTCCCGCCTCCGCGGGAATGACAGAGAAGAGAGACTTCGGGGAAAATACATATTTATGAAGTCTCACTTCGCGGGGAGAGAATTCAGGGACGGGGAGAGAATTCGGAGGAAAAAAGACTTTGGACAAGTACATATTCTGAAGTCTCACTTCGAAGACGAAGAGAGACTTCGGGGACAGTTTAAAATTGAATAATCATTTGTTTTGTTTTATAATATAAAACATGCCAAAATATGATTATCAAAAAATAGAGACAAAGTGGCAAAAGAAATGGCTTGACGAAAAAGTATATGAGCCAGATTTGCGTAATTCTAAAAATCCGTTTTTTAATCTTATGATGTTTCCATATCCTTCAGCTGAAGGATTGCATGTTGGAAATATGTATGCTTTTACTGGAAGCGATATTTACGGTCGTTTTAAGAGAATGCATGGTTATGATGTTTTTGAACCGATTGGATTAGATGGATTTGGAATTCATTCTGAAAACTATGCTTTAAAAATCGGGGTTCATCCAGCCGATCAAGTTAAAGTTGCAGAGAAAAGATTTTATAATCAGCTCAATTCTATTGGAAACGGTTTTGCGTGGAATGAAAGATTGGAAACATACGATCCTGAATATTATAAATGGACACAATGGTTGTTTGTCCGTTTATGGAAAGCTGGTTTGGCTTATAGAAAAACTCAAGCTGTTAATTGGTGTCCATCTTGCAAAACCGTTCTTTCTGATGAGCAAGTTGAAGGTGGAAAATGCGAAAGATGCGATTCTGTTGTTGAAAAAAAAGAACTTGAACAATGGTTTTTGAAAATTACAGATTATGCAGATCGTCTTCTTTCTGATTTAGAAAATCTTGATTGGTCTAATAAAATAAAAATTGCTCAAACTAACTGGATTGGAAAATCGGTTGGAGCTGAAATTAATTTTAATGTTGTTTCTAATGATGAAAACAAAAAAGATATAGAATCAATAACTGTTTTTACAACTCGTCCTGACACTCTTTTTGGCGCTACATATTTAGTTTTGGCTCCTGAAAATAAATTTATCATTGATAATGAAAATTTAATAAAAAACATTGAAGAAGTTAAAAAATATGTAATTGCGACGAAAAATAAAACAGTTCAAGAAAGAATTGAAAACGCAAAAAATTCAGAAGGTTCTTTAGAAAAGACAGGCGTTGAATTGGTTGGAATTAAGGCGATAAATCCAGCAAATGGAGAAAAAATTTCTATTTGGATAGCTGATTATGTTTTAGGTTCTTATGGAACTGGAGCTATTATGGCTGTTCCAGCTCATGACGAAAGAGATTTTGATTTTGCTAAAAAATATAATATTCCTATTAAATATGTTATTTCGCCAAAAGAAAAAGATTATAAAATAGATGAAACAAAACCATTTATTGAAGAAGGCGTTTTAATAAACTCAGAAAATTTTTCAGGGCTTGATTCTTCTGATGCAAAATCAAAAATTACAAAATTTGTTAATGGTAAAGAAAAAACGCAATTTCATTTAAGAGATTGGCTTATTTCTCGTCAACGTTATTGGGGTCCTCCAATTCCTATGATTTTTTGCGAACATTGCGCGAAACTTGGAAAAGGGGATCATAAAGATATGCCTGGTTGGTTTTCTGTAAAAGAAGAAGATTTGCCAGTAAAACTTCCATATCTTAAAGATTTTCGTCCTATGGGATCTGGAGAATCTCCTCTCGCGCAAGATGAGGATTTTTATAAAGTTACTTGCCCAAGCTGTGGAGGCGTGGCGAGAAGAGAAACCGACGTGTCAGATACTTTCTTAGACTCTGCTTGGTATTATTTGCGTTATCTTGATGTGAATGATGAGAAAGAGCCTTTTAATAGAGAAATAAATAAAAAATGGTTGCCTGTTGATATGTATATTGGGGGAGCGGAACACGCTGTTCTTCACTTGCTTTATGTTCGTTTTATCGCAATGGCTTTATATGATCAAAAATTTATAGATTTTGACGAACCATTTAAAAAGTTTCGCGCTCACGGACTTGTTATAAAAGACGGAGCAAAAATGTCAAAATCAAAAGGCAATATTATAAATCCAGATGAATATATAAAAAATTTTGGAGCTGATACGCTTAGAATGTATTTAATGTTTTTAGCGCCTTTTGTGGAAGGCGGAGATTTTCGCGATAGCGGAGTTTTGGGAATTGAAAGATTTTTAGATCGCGTTTATGTTATGGCAAAAAAAATTAAAAAAGAAAACGTTAAAACAAACGAATCAAAATCAAGCAAGGTAAAATTTTTAATTAATAAAACAATAAAAAAAGTTACAGAAGACATAGAAGATCTTCATTACAATACTTCAATCAGCGCGTTGATGATTCTTCTTAGAGCGTTTGAAGAAAACGAAAATAATTCTATTGAAGATTTTAAAATATTTACGCAACTTCTTGCTCCTTTCGCGCCTTATTTATCTGAAGAAATTTGGAGAGAAATTTTTGAGATGGATTCTTCCATTCATATTTCCAAGTGGCCTTCTTATGATGAAAAAATGATGCAAGAAGATTCTTATATGTTTATTGTTCAAGTGAATGGAAAGAAAAGAGATTCTATTTTAATAGATTCTTCGCTTAATGAAGAACAGGTAAAAGATCTTGTTTTGAATAATGAAAAAATAAAGAATATTTTAGCAGGGGAGAAACCTAAAAAGATTATTTATGTCCATAAAAAAATTATAAATATAGTTATCTAAATGGGCAGAAAAATAGCAATAATAATTTTTGTAGTAATAATAATAGCATTATTTGTGTATGTTATATCTTCTGGCGTTTTTAATGGCATTTTCAATTCTTTGGTAAAACTTGCTCCATCTCATTCAACGACAAGCGCCACTTCAACGAAGTTGCAACATTCAAATGTCACAGAAAGCCAAATTTCAAATGGTTCTCCTGTTTGGAGAGCTAATATTTCTACATCAACCGGAAATAATATTTTAGGTGTTCCAAGCAATACTACCACTACTATTATAAACCCAAGCGATATACCTGCTGGATATACTATTTCTCAACTTTCTCCTTTTTTCCATAAAATAACATTTGGCGTGATTTATGGCGGAAGTCTTTTTAATTCTTACGGACAAATTTCTCTTTATGATAATGATAACAGCAATGGAAGTATTGATGTGACTGGATGGGAAATAAAGTCAAACACTAATAGTGAAAAAATTCCTACAGCGATAAATTTATATGATCCATCTGGGTTTACCGCTCCAACAGATATTATTATGAAACAAGGGCAAACATTAAATATTTATTCAGACACATCTCCATTTAATTTAAGATTGAACAAATGCACTGGATATTTGCAAAACGACAATCAATTTAATCCAGCTCTTCCTCTTGATTGTCCATATCCTCTTCAATCAGATATTTCTTCTTTTACTGGTCCTTGTCAGCAATATATTTATTCTTTATATTCTTGCGCCGTTCCAGATTTGAATAATATATCAATTCCTCAAACTGATTACGCTTGCAGAAATTATCTTGAAAATTTGAATTACGCGGGGTGTTATAAAGAATATTCCAGTTCTCCTGATTTTCTTTCAGACGAATGGCGCGTTTGGACTGGCGCAAGCATTGTGAGCAGTTTACATGATACTGTTTCTTTATTTGATAGAAAGGGATTGCTCGTTGATTTGAGAATTTATTAAAAGTCGCTTATTGGCAATCACTTGACACGACTGCTAATTGCGGTATAATTCTTTTATGGACAAAAGAAAAAGTGACATTCTTGAGGCCGTGGTTGAAGAATTCATAAATTTTGGCGAGCCAATAAGTTCGTCAACGCTTTATGAGTATTATGATTTTGGAATAAAACCTGCTATGATTAGATTTGAACTTGAATCTTTAAGCGAAGATGGATTTTTAGAACAACCTCATATTTCCTCTGGAAGAGTTCCTACTGATTTAGGTTATGAATTCTTTGCTTCACGAATATTAGAAAGAGAAAAAAAGAATAATTTAAAGGATGCTCGCATAAAAAATCTCTTTTTGAAGCAAGAATGGAACAATTTTGTCTATGAATTTTCTTCAAAGCTTAATATTTTGAGTATTCTTGCGGATTTTGATAACGAAAAGGTTTATAAGATAGGTCTTGAAAATCTTATTGAAAATCTTGATTGGAATGACAAAAAAGAATTAAATCAAGTTATCAGAGATTTTGAAGAAATAGATAATGAACTTTTTCTTAAGAAAGGAAAAACAGAAAACACGCCAAGCGTTTTTGTGGGAGATAAAAGTCCAGTTACGAAAAGCAAAAATATTTCTGTAATTTGCGGAAGATATAATGTTAATGGTTCAGATGTTGAAGTTTTTTGCATAGGTCCGAAAAGAATGGATTATAGAAAAGTAATAAAAACACTTAAAGGTCTTGAAAATTAAATTAATTTATAAATAAAATGGCAGAAGAAAATAAAAAAGATAATAATGTGGAAGAATTAAAAACAGACGATGCAAATCTTTCAATCGATGAACTTAAAAAGACTTTATCTGAAACAGAAAAAGCTCGCGATGAATATCTCGCTGGTTGGCAAAGAGCAAAGGCTGATTTTATAAATTACAAAAATGACGAAAGAAAGCATTTTGACGAAGCAATAAAATATGGGATTGAAGGTATGTTGCGGGATATTATAGGCATTGTTGACAATTTTGATATTATGATAAAGATGCTTGAAAAGTCAGAAAAATTAGAAAAGGGAGTTTATCTCATAAAGTCGCAGATTGAAGATTTGTTGGAAAAAAGAGGTGTTTTAAAAATTCCTGTTAAAAAGGGCGATAAGTTTGATCCAACAATAATGGAAGCGATTTCAGAAATTGAATCTTCAGAATCTCCCGGTTGTGTGGTTGATGAAATAGAAGCTGGATATAAATTAAATGATAAAATTTTGAGAGCAAGCAAGGTGATAGTTAGTAAAAATAAAGATTTGTAAAAAAATAAAAAGGTTGAAAATAAAAATAAAATTTAAAAAAATAAAAATATGTCTAAAATAATTGGTATTGATTTAGGAACAACAAATTCAGCTGTAGCAGTTATAGAAGGAGGAGAGCCAAAAATTCTTGAGAATGCGGAAGGCAATCGCACAACTCCTTCAATCGTCGCAGTTTCAAAAACTGGCGAAAGACTTGTTGGGCTTTTAGCTAAAAGACAATCTGTCACTAATCCAAAAAATACTATTTTTTCTGTTAAAAGATTAATAGGCAGAAAATTTTCTGATCCTGAAGTGAAAAGAGACGCATCATGGCTTCCTTATGACATTCAAGAAGGCAAGACTGGCGGTGTTGCTGTAAAAATGGGAGATAAAGTTTATTCTCCAGAAGAAATTTCAGCAGCTATTTTAAGCAAGTTGAAAGCTGACGCAGAAGCAAAGATTGGTGAAAAAGTTGATGAAGCCGTAATTACTGTTCCTGCTTATTTTGACGATTCGCAAAGACAAGCTACAAAAAATGCCGGAGAAATAGCTGGTCTTAAAGTTCGCAGAATTATAAATGAACCTACAGCTGCGGCTTTGGCATACGGTTTGAATAAACAAAAAAATGAAAAAATTGTCGTTTACGATTTTGGCGGAGGAACTTTTGATATTTCAGTTCTTGAAGTTGGGGACGATACCGTTGAAGTGAAAGCGACTGGCGGAGATACTCATTTGGGAGGTGATGATTTTGATAAAAAAATTCAAGAATATCTTGTTGATGAATATAAAAAACAAGAGGGAATTGATATTTCAAAAGATGCGTTAGCTCTTCAAAGATTAAAAGAGGCAGCTGAAAAAGCTAAGCATGAACTTTCTACGGCACTTGAAACTGAAATTAATCTTCCATATATTTCTTCTGACGCCAATGGTCCAAAACATTTCTTGATGAAAATGACGCGCGCAAAACTTGAATCATTGGTTCAAGAATACATTGATCATTCTATTCAGCTTACAAAGGAAACTGTAACTTCTCCTTCTCCAAAAGGAGCAGGTTTTCAACTTTCAGACATAAATGAAGTTATTTTAGTTGGTGGGCAGACAAGAATGCCAGCGATACAAGAAGCAGTTAAAAAACTTTTTGGGAAAGATCCTCATCAAGGAATAAATCCTGATGAAGTCGTAGCTTTAGGAGCTGCTGTTCAAGCTGGTATTTTACAAGGCGATGTAAAAGACATTTTACTTCTTGATGTAACTCCGCTCACTCTTTCAATTGAGACGTATGGATCTGTTGCTACACCTATGATTCCAAAAAATACCACAGTTCCAACGAGCAAGACTCAAATATTTTCAACTGCCGCAGATAATCAAACTTCGGTTGAAATCCATATATTGCAAGGAGAACGTCCTATGGCAGCAGACAATAAAACTCTTGCAAGATTCATTCTTGATGGAATTCCTCCATCTCCTCGCGGATTGCCTCAAATTGAAGTTACTTTTGATATTGACGCAAATGGCATATTAAATGTTTCAGCAAAAGACAAGGGAACTGGCAGAAGTCAATCTGTAAAGATTGAAGCTTCAACAAATCTTTCAAAAGATGAAATTGAAAGATTGAAAAAAGAAGCCGCAGAACACGCAAGTGAAGATTTGAAGAAAAAAGAATTAATTGACACAAGGAATCAAGCTGAGTCAACTATTTATCTTGCTGAAAAATCAATTAAAGATGCTGGAGATAAATTGCCAGCAGATGTAAAATCTTCAATAACAGAAAAATTAGAAGAGTTGAAAAAAGTTAAAGATGGAGAAGATAAAGCTGCCATAGAAAATGCTCTTTCTGCATTATCTTCGGAGCTTCAAAAAATAGGACAATCGTTCTATAATAAAGATAATACAAATCAAGCGCCTGAAGAAAATAACACAACTCAAAATGAACCAGGAACAGAATCTAATTAATTCAAAAACAGTTTCGTTGCCTTCTTCTATTACTGGCAAACCAGCGGGATTCTATACTTCAATAATTCTTGATGTTTTAAGTATTTTATCTGCCGCTTATATGGGATATACGTATCGCGCGTTTCTTTCTGACGGTGGATCTATCTGGTATATTATTTTGTCTTTTATGATTTTTGGAGTTTTTTCTGGATTGCAGGCGTTGCTTTGCAAAGAAGTAGGCAGAAGGATTGTTATAATTCTTGCAGAAATAATTTCAATCAGTTTGTTTTTCTATGTTATTGATTGGAGGTTTTTGTTGGGCGGGTTCTTAACTTTGTTTATCTTTTATTTTCTTGGTTATTCGGGAAGCAGATCAGAAGTAGAATATGGCATTGATATAAGACCTTTTAAAATGACGAGGGCTGTTATAGGGAGAGTTTTGACTGGAACAATTATCTTTATGATTTTAATTTATATTCCATTATGGAATCAAAATGGAGTATTCATCTCAGAAAAAAGTTTTGATGCGTTTTTTAATTGGTCGTCTGGCGTTGTTAAAGTTTTTTATCCTGATTTTTCTACTTCTGGTTCTGTTGGCGATTTAACAAATAGCATTGCTAAATCTCAATTAAGCAATGTCGCGTCTTTTAAATATCTGACTCCACAAGCTCAGGATACATTAGTGCAACAAGGTTCGGCGAGTATAATAACAAGCATTGAGAAAAGTATTGGTTTGAATTTTCAAGCATCAGATACTTTAAGTTCTGTTGTTTATCATTTTATTGTTAAGACGCTTACCGATTGGGAAAATAGTTTGCAAGGAACTTTTTATATAGGATGGTCGGTAGTGGTATTCTTTGTAATAAGAAGTATTGGCGTTGTTTTAATATGGTTTGATCAGCTTTTGTTAGTTGCTTTTTACGAAGTAATGCTTGCGCTTAATTTAATTCATATAAAGCAAGAGCAGAGAACAAAAGAAATTATTGGATATTAATTTTTTTGTTTTTCAGAATTTTTGTTTTATTTGATTTTAATTTTAATCGTGTGTTAAATTATAAAAATTATGCAGAATGATTACTACAATATTTTAGGTGTGTCAAAAAATGCGTCAGATGACGATATTAAAAAAGCGTATAGAAAACTCGCGCATCAGTATCATCCAGATAAACCAGGTGGAGATGAAAAAAAATTCAAAGAAATAAACGAAGCTTATCAAGTTCTTTCCGATAAGAAAAAGCGATCTGATTACGATCGTTTTGGTTCTGCTGGTCCTTCTTCAAATTCTTCTTCGGGTTATAGTTCTGGCTTTGGAGGTTTTGGGGGCGGAAATTATAGTTGGGGAGGTTTTGGATTTGATCAGGAAGATGTTTCAAATATGGGTGATTTTGGAGATATATTTGGAGATATTTTTGGAGGATTTGGCGGAACTCAGAGATCTCGTAGAAAATCAAGCGAACGAGGAAGAGATGTTGAAGTTCAAGAATCTATATCTCTTGAAGAAGCATTTTTGGGTGTTTCAAAAAATATAAAATTAAAAATGTTTGTGACTTGTCCTCGTTGCGGTGGCAAAGGCGCTGAACCTGGAACTGGTTTTGAAAAGTGTCCAGAGTGCGGAGGTAAAGGAGAAATATATGAACAAAAGAGAACTATTTTCGGAACATTTTCTCAATTAGTCGTATGTCCAAAATGTCATGGTAAAGGAGAAATTCCAAAATCTGTTTGTGCTAAATGCAAGGGCAGTGGAAGAATTGAAGATATTCGCGAAATAAAAATAGATATTCCAGCAGGGATTGAAGATGGTCAATCTATTAAAATAAACGCTTCTGGAGAAGCTGGTTTATATGGCGCTCAATCAGGAGATTTATATGTGAGAATAAAAATTATTCCTAATAATATTTTTTCTCGTCGCGGATCTGATTTATTGATTTCAAAAGAAGTTAGTATTTTTGACATAATTCTTTCTAAAAAAATAGAAATTCCTACAATTTCAGGAAATAAAATTTTTATTGAAATTCCTCCCGGATTTAATTTAAAAGAAAGTTTAAGAATATCTGGAGAAGGGATGCGAAAATTGGGATCTAAAAATAGGGGAGACTTGCTTATTAATTTTATAGTAAAGACTCCTAAAAAAATAAGTTCAAGCGCAAAAAATATTTTGGAAGATTTAGATAAGCGCGGTTGGTAACCATGAATCTCCCGAAGTCTCTCTCCGCGAAGTAGGTTTCTTCGAAGTCTCTCTTCGTCCCCGAATTCTCTCTTCTCTGTCATTCCAGTCCCCGTCTTCACGAGGATAAACTCTGGCGGGAATCCAAGCTTTTAATCCCCGCTTTGTTTTCTTATTTGTCCAAAGTCTTTTTTCCCCTGAAGTCTCTCTTCATCCGCGAAGTGAGACTTCCCAAATATGCTTTTGTCCCTCTGTTTTTGAATTCTCTCTTCGTTCGCGAAGTGAGACTTCATAAAAATTAATTCGTTAACTCGTTAATTATTTAACTCTTTAATTCTTTAATCCGATAATTGCCATTATGGGAGTATAATGGGTTGACATTTTGTATTATTCTTTGCTATTATTCCTTTAAGGTTTTCTTGTAAGTTTATTAATAAATACTTGATTAATATATTTTAGAAAACGAATTTCGTTTTCTTTTATATGTTTTTTTATAGAAAGAGCAAGTATTTAGAAAATAAATTTTGAGGATAAATCTAATTTTAATAAATTTTAAATATAAAATTTTATGTCTTTTGTATTGGGTAGAAAATTAAATATGACACAGATTTGGAAAGACGGAAATGTTTTTCCAGTAACTGTTATTGAAGTAGAACCTAACAAGGTTTCTCTTTTGCGTACAAAAGAAAAAGATGGTTATAATGCTGTTCAAGTTGTTTTAGGCTCAAAGAAGCGGGAATTTAGAATTAATAATGGAACTTTTAATGTTGGAGATTTAATAGACATTTCTTCATTTAATGAAGGTGATAAGGTTTCTGTGAGTGGTATTTCAAAAGGAAAAGGTTTTCAAGGCGTTGTAAAAAGACACGGTTTTGCTGGCGGACCTAAGACGCATGGACAGAAAAATCGTTATCGCGCTCCTGGTTCAATAGGAAGCACGGCTTTTCAACGTGTTGTTAAAGGAAGAAGAATGGCTGGACATACGGGTGTTGATAGAATTACTATTAAAAATCTTAAGATTGTTGGAATTGATAAGGAAAAAAATTTGATGTATTTAAACGGAGCTGTTCCTGGAATAAAGAGAACTATTTTAGAGATTAAAAGTAAAGCTTTATAAAATTATGGAAACATCAGTTTATAATTTAAAGAATGAAAAAGTTGGAACGGTAACCGTGCCTGATGTTGTTTTCGGCGCAAAATGGAATTCTATTTTAGTTAAACAGGTTCTTGATGCTCAAATGGCTAATGCGAGAATTCCTTGGGCGCATACAAAAGATCGCGGAGAAGTTCGTGGCGGTGGAAGAAAACCATGGAGGCAAAAGGGAACTGGTCGCGCAAGACATGGCTCTACAAGATCTCCAATATGGGTTGGCGGAGGAAAATCTCATGGCCCTCGCAATGAAAGAGATTATTCTCAAAAAGTCAATAAAAAGATGAAAAGATTGGCTATTTTTTCTGTTCTTTCTAAAAAGATGAAAGAAGGAGAAATAAAAATATTTGAAGATTTATCAATAGAACAACCAAAAACAAAGTTCCTTGCTCCGATTCTTAAAAATATCATTGGTATGAAAAAATATGCAAAGAGATTTGATGTTATTTTAGTGGTTAATGATAATAATGTTAATCTTTTAAGAGCTTCAAGAAATCTTACGAAGGTTGCATTTTTAAGAGCTGATTCTCTAAATGTTTATGATATTATGAATTATAAAAATATTTTTATGGATAAAGATTCAGCTTTGAATATTGATAAATATTTCAAGATTAAAAATATTAAAGAAAATAAAGAATAAGTTAAATTACTTTTATGAAAGACCATTTTATTTTAAAAAAGCCATTAGTAACAGAAAGAACTACCGATTTAAATATTTTAGGCAAGTATGTTTTTATTGTTGCTTCAAATGCCACAAAACCAGAAGTTAAAAAAGCTGTTAAAGAAATTTATAAAGCCGATGTAGTTTCGGTAAATATGATAAATAGAGCGCCAAAAAGAAAGCGTTTGAGAGGTATTATGAATGGAAAAAGAAGTGGATACAAAAAGGCTATCGTTACTTTAAAAGAAGGTCAAAAAATAGAAACCAGATAAAATTTCAATTATAAAATTAATCTATGAAATCTTACAAACCAACAACTCCATCTCGCAGAAGTATGACAGTTTCTAATTATAAGGGTCTTTCAAAGACTTCTCCTTATAAACCTCTTTTAATTAATATTCCATCTCGCGCAGGTAGAAACTCTCAAGGCAGAATTACAATGCGTCATCAAGGTGGTGGAAATAAAAAACGTTATCGTTTAATTGATTTTAAACAAAATCGTCTTGAAAAAGCGATAGTTGAAACATTGGAATATGATCCATATCGCACGGCATTTATTGCTTTAATCAAATATCCTGATAACAAAAGAAGTTATATTCTTGCAGCTGAAGGTCTTAAAGTTGGAACTGAAATTATAACTGCTGAATCAGCTCCTTTAGTTAATGGAAATCGTTTGAAATTGAAAAATATTCCTGTTGGATATCAAGTCTTTAATATTGAAATGGCGCCTGGCCACGGAGGTCAGCTTGTCCGTTCTGCTGGAACTTCTGTTCAGGTTTTGGCAAATTCAAATGGTTACACAGATTTAAAACTTTCTTCTGGTGAAATTAGAAGAGTTTCTTCTGAATGTTTTGCGACACTTGGACAAGTTTCAAACGCTGAATGGAATTTAATCACTCTTGGAAAAGCTGGTCGTTCTCGTTGGCTTGGTATTCGTCCTACCGTTCGTGGAAAAGCTATGAATCCTGTTGATCATCCATACGGAGGAGGTGAAGGCAGTCAGCCTCGTGGAACTAGAAAACCGAAAGATATCTGGGGTAATGTAACAGGTGGTCATAAGACACGCAATAAGAAGAAACGGTCGACAAAAATGATAATAAAGAGAAGAAAATAATTTTTAAATATTATTATGTCAAGAAGTTTGAAAAAAGGCCCATCAGTAGATCCAAAACTTTTAATTAAGATTTCAAAGATCAAACCTGATAGTGGAGAAGTAATAAAAACATGGTCTAGAGCTTCGGAAATATCTCCAGAAATGGTTGGATATACATTTGGAGTTCATAATGGAAAATCATTTATAGAAGTTAGAGTAAGTGAAGAAATGGTCGGACATAGACTCGGAGAATTTTCCTTAACTAGAAAATTCTTGAGGCATGGAGGAAAAATGCAAAAAGATTTAGAGGCTAAAGCTGCAGAAGCTCAAAAGGCTCAATCTATCGCTGCTAAAAAGAAATAGTTTTAAAATAAAATGGAACAACAAATTGCAAAATTAAATTATCTAAAGATGGCTCCAAGAAAAGTGAGATCTGTTGGAGATCTTATAAAAGGGCTTTCAGTGAACGAAGCAGAAGCTCAACTTTTGATACAACCAAGAAGATCTGCTAGCGCTTTATTGAAGCTCTTGCGTTCTGCTGTCGCAAATGCTAAAAATAATAAAAAGATTGATCCTGACAGATTGTTTGTTTTAAATGTTAGAGTTGATAAGGGTCCTATGATTAAAAGGTCCTTGCCTCGCGCAAGAGGTAGCGCTTCGCCTATTCATAAAGTAATGAGCAATGTAATTATGATCTTAGGAGTTAGGGAAGCTACGAAGCCGAGGTTTAAGATAATAGTTCCTAAAAAGATTAAACAAATTTCAGGACAAAAGACACAAAAGAAAGAGAAACCTAAAAAAGAATTTGCAAAAGAAAAAAGTTCAAGCATTAAACCTGGGAAAGAAAATGTTGAAATGAAAAAATCTGGTTTACTTAAAAAAGTTTTTAATCCAAACACAAGAGCAAATAGAGGAGAAAAAGTATAAATAATATGGGACAAAAAATTAATCCAAATTCATTTCGTTCTGGTATAGTAAAAAATTGGCCTACGCGCTGGTTCTTTAGAGGTAGCTACAGAAAATATCTTACAGAAGATGAAGCAATAAGAAATACTATCTTTAAAAAAATATCAGAATCTGGAATTGCTGGCATAGAAATAGAACGCACGCAAGGCAGTCTTCGTGTTTTCATTAAATCTGCTCGCCCTGGTTCTATAATTGGTCGTGGCGGAAAAGGAATTGAAGATTTAAATATTGCAATAGCAAACGCAATCAGAAAAGTCAGAAAAACAAAGTCGCCTATTAATTTAAATGTAAATATAGAAGAGCTTAAAAGAACTGAAATTTCAGCAAATTATGTTGCTCAACAGATCGCTTGGGATTTGGAAAATAGAATGAAATTTAGAAGGACTATGAAAAAGTATATTGAGCAAGTCCAGCAAAACAAAGATATTAAAGGAGTGAAAATATACCTTTCTGGCCGTTTGGATGGAAACGAAATTGCTCGCAGAGAATGGCTTGCAAAAGGATCTATACCTCTTCAAACAATTAGAGCTGATATTGATTATGGAACAGCAACTGCTAATACAACAGCTGGAACTATCGGTATAAAGGTTTGGGTATATAAAGGAGATATACTTTCTAATAAGAAAAATGAACAGAAAGAAAACTCAGATTATAATAATTTAGATGAAAATAATTAATTTAAAAAATTAATACAAAGCGATGTTAATTCCAAAAAAAGTAAAACATAGAAAATGGCAAAAAGGACGCTCAAAAAAGCGTAACGTTGAAACACGCGGACTTGAATTAAGTTATGGCGAGTTTGGGCTTAAAGCTATGGGTTCAGCATGGCTCACTTCAAGACAAATAGAGGCAGGTAGAAAAACTATTACAAACTTTCTTAAAAGAAGCGGAAGACTTTGGATTAGAGTTTTTCCTGATAAACCGATTACCATGCAAGCTCCTGAAAAAACGCTTGGAGGTGGAAAGGGAAGCGTTGACCATTATGTTTTTCCTGTAAAACCAGGAAGAATTATTTATGAAATAGACGGAGTTTCCGCAGAAAAAGCTAAGGAAGCGTTAAGGCTTGCTTCTTATAAGCTTCCTTTTAAATGTAAAGTTATTACAAAATAATATTTAAATAAAATGAAGAAAAGAGAATTGCAAGAATTAAAAAATAAACCTGTCGCAGAATACCATCGTTTAATAAATGAAGACAAAGAAAAATTGCGTTCCCTTAAATTTGATCTTGCGGCTGGAAAAGTAAAGAATATAAATGAATTGCGTTCTTTAAAAAAGAATATTGCCAGAATGGAAACATTTATAAAAGAAAAGGGTTCTGAAATAAATAAAGAAATCAAACCTGAGGTCGTAAAAGAAAAATTCGTTAAAATTAAGAAAGAAGTTAAAAAAGAAAAATAAACTTGATTAAATTTTTTTTAAATGTTAAAATATCTCGTAAATTTAAAACAATACTTTTAAGCAAAAATATTTATGAATGAATCTCAAAATCAAAAGAAAATAAGACATATAAACGGCGTTGTAGTCTCTGACAAAATGTCTAAGACACGCGTGGTTGCTGTAAAAAGATCAAAGAAGCATCCTAAATATTTAAAGTATTATGAAGTTGTTAAGAAATTTAAAGCGCACGATGAAAATAACGAATACAAAAACGGCGATAATGTTGTTATTGAAGAAACAAGACCTATGTCAAGAGAAAAGAGATGGAAAATAATAAGCAAGATTTAATCATAAAATGATTCAAGAACGTTCAATTTTAAAAGTTGCAGATAATAGTGGCGCAAAGATCGTAAGATGTTTTCGCATACTTGGATCTACTCGTAGAAGATATGCCGGTTTGGGAGATATTGTGATTGCTTCTGTTCAAACAGCAGAACCAAGAAAATCTGTAAAGAAAAAAGACATAGTTAAGGTTCTTATCGTTCGCACAAGAAACGCTGTTCGTCGCAAAGATGGATCTTATATCCGTTTTGATGAAAATGCTGTTGTTTTAGTTGACGCAAAGAAAGAACCATTGGCAACTCGTATTTTTGGACCGTTACCAAGAGAACTTAAAGGTATGGGTTATGAAAAACTTATGACAATGGCTGAAGAAATTGTATAAAAAGATAATATATAAATTTATGAATTTTAAGAAAGGAGACAATGTAAAAATAATTTCAGGAGCTTACGCAAAAAAGACAGGCGTCATTTCTGCTGTTATTCGTGAATCTGGAAGAATCTCTGTTGATGGCATCAACGTTTTTAAAAAGAGAACTAAACCAAAAAAACAGGGAGAAAAAGGACAAGTCATTAGTGTTTCGCGTCCATTTGATGCTTCAAACGCTATGCTTATTTGCAAGAGTTGCAAAAAACCTGTTCGTGTTGGTTTTCGTATGGAAGGAAATAAAAAAGTTCGTTATTGCAAGAAATGTAACGCAATTACATAAAATATTTATCTTTTAATTTACTATGAAAATTTTAGAAAAAAAATCAATTCGTCAAAGACCTGAAATAAGAGCTTTTCTTGAAAAGATTGTTATTGACGCAGGAGTTGGAAGGCTTTCTCAACAAGCTAATTTTGAAGATAAAATTCTTCCACAAATTATGACTGACATCGGATTAATTACTGGTCAAAGACCTCAGGTTAGAAAAGCAAAAAAATCAATTGCTGGCTTCAAAGTTCGTGAAGGACAAATAGTTGGTTTAAAAGTAACACTCCGCAGAGAAAAGATGGTTGATTTTTTTGAACGATTAATTACAATAGTATTACCTCGCATTAGAGACTTTATTGGTTTAGATGAGAAAAATGTAGATGCCGGCGGTATACTTAATATTGGAATAAAAGAGCAGGGAGTGTTTCCTGAAATTTCTCTTGAACAATCTCCAACTACTTTTTCAATAGGAATAAGCATGGTTCCTAAAAAGAAAAACAGGCAAATTGCTATTGAAGAGTTTAAGAAATTGGGAGTTCCATTAAAAGTCAGCAAGGCGAAAACAAAAAATAAAAGAGTTTAACATTTATGGCAAAAGAATCAATCATTGCAAGAAGTAAAAAGAAACCAAAATATTCAACGCGTATAGTTAATCGTTGTTTTCGCTGTGGCAGAAAACATGGTTATATGAGAGATTTTGGACTTTGTCGTATCTGTTTTAGAGAAATGGCTACAAAACAAGAAATTCCTGGAATAAAAAAAGCAAGTTGGTAAATTTAAAAAATTATGTATTACGATCTTTTATCAAAAATTAAAAACGCATCAATGGCAAAGAAGGATAATATTACTGTGCCTTATTCAAAAATGGACGAGGCTGTTTTGAATGTTCTTTCTGAAAATGGTTATATAAAAGGTATTGCGGTTGATGTTTCAGACAAAAAGAAAAACATTATAGTTCGTTGCGCGTATAAAGGAAAAAAATCAGCAGTTAATGATTTTAAGATCGTAAGCAAGCCTAGTAGAAAGTCTTATATAGATTACAGGAGTTTGCGTCCTATAAGACAAGGATACGGTATTTCTGTTCTTTCAACCCCAAATGGCATTATGAGCGGAAAAGATGCTAAAAAAAATAAAATCGGCGGAGAATATCTTTTTGAGATATGGTAATAATTTATTAATTTTTTAAAATATATTTATGAGCAGATTAATTAAGAAACAGATTTTAATAGGAAGTGGAGTTACCGTTACTCAAAACGATAATGTTTTAAGTTTCAAAGGGCCAAAAGGAGAATTATTTGTAAATCTCACATCAGGCATCGGCGCTAAAATAGATGGAGAAAATTTATGGATAGAAAAAAAGAATGAAAACGCCACAAGCGCAATGCTTGGAACTACATGGGCTCTTTCAAGAAACGCTGTTGAAGGCGTGACAAATGGTTTTTCAAAGATTCTTGAAATTGAAGGGGTTGGTTATCGTGCAGAAATTCAAGGAGATGAAATTGTTTTGAATTTAGGTTTTTCAAAACCTGTTCATGTTAAAATAAAAGATGGAATCTCCGTAGCTGTTGAAAAAAATGTTATTAAAGTTAGCGGAATTGATAAAGATCAGGTCGGATTATTTTCAGCTAAAATTCGCGCTCTTAAAAAGCCTGAACCATATAAAGGAAAGGGAATTCATTATAAGGGCGAAGTTATTAGAAGGAAACTTGGAAAGAAAGCTGGCGCTACATCATAAAATTTTAATAAATGATTGTTTTATAAAAAAATGAATAAGATTAAAAAATTAAATCAAAAAAAGATTCGTAGAGCAAAAAGAACAAAAGCTACGATACAATCGACGCAGTCTCTTCCGCGTCTTGCTGTTTTTAGAAGTAATAAATATATTTCAGCTCAAATTATTGATGACAAAAAAGGGCATACATTGGCTTTTGTTGGAAGTCGTTCAATTAAGGATGTTTCTAAGAAAACCACAAAGACAGAAGATGCTTTTTCAACTGGCGTGGCGATAGCTAATAAAGCTAAAGAACTTGGAATAAAAAAAGTCGTTTTTGACAGAAGATCTTATAGATTTCATGGCAGAGTAAAACAATTGGTCGATGGAGCAAAAAAGTCAGGGCTTGAAATTTAAATAAAATATTATGTTTAAAAGAGAAGAAAGACCAATTAAAAAAGAAGAATTTAAGGAAAAAGTTCTTGATATGAGAAGAGTGACTCGCGTTGTTGCTGGCGGAAAGAGATTTCGTTTTAGAGCGACTCTCGTATTGGGCGATGAAAAAGGAAACGTCGGAGTCGGAGTCGGAAAAGGAATTGATGTTCAACAAGCGGTAGCTAAAGCAAAATTGGATGCAAAGAAAAATTTGATTTCGGTTAATTTAAGAGAAAATAGAACAATAGCTCACGAAGTTTTTTCAAAATATAGCGCCGCAAAAGTTTTAATTAAGCCTGCGAGCAAAGGACATGGTTTAAGGTGTGGTGGCGCTGTTCGTCCAGTTCTTTCTTTCGCTGGAATAAAAGATGCTACAGCAAAATGTCTTGGCAGAACTCCTAATAAACTTACCAACGCATACGCAACCATTGAAGCCTTAAAGAAACTAAAAGCATAAAAAATTGATATGAAACTACATAATTTAATTTCAATTCAAAAGAAATCGCAACGTATAGGACGTGGCGGAAAACGCGGCAGTTATTCAGGTCGTGGAGTTAAGGGTCAAAAATCTCGTTCAGGAAGAGTTATTCGTCCAGCAGAGAGAGATTTTATCATTAGACTTCCAAAGCTTCGCGGTTTTAGAAATAAACCAAAAACAGACGTAACAAAAGTTTTTAATTTGAAAGAGATATCTAATAATTTTAAAGGCGCTAAAACTGAAATTGTTATTTCAAGAGAATCGCTTATCAAATCAAATTTATTAAGTAAAAATTTTAGAGGCAATATAAAAATATTGAGCGTTGGCGAAATAAGTTTTCCAATTACTGTAAAAGGTATTTATGTTTCAGCTGAAGCTTTGAAAAAGATTCAAAAGGCTGGTGGAAAAGTAATAGAAGGGAAATAGTTTTGTTTTATTAGTTAATAATTTATAATAATTCTGATGCAAAAATTTTTACAGCTTTTTAAGATAAAGGAATTAAGAACTAAAATACTTATAGTTTTGGGGCTTTTAGTTGCTTATCGTGTTTTTGCCGCAATTCCTATTCCTGGAATTGACGCTTTGCGTTTGCAAAATTATTTTAATTCAAATCAATTTTTTGGATTTTTAAATTTCTTCTCTGGCGGAGGACTTGCTAATCTTTCTTTGGTTATGCTTGGAGTTGGTCCTTACATTACTGCTACTATTATTATGCAGCTTCTTACTATAATATTTCCTAAATTTAAACAGATGTATTATGAGGAAGGCGCTCAAGGGCAAGCAAAATTCAATCGTTATTCAAGAATACTTTCTGTTCCTTTGGGATTCGCGCAAGGTTATGGTTTTTTAGCATTGCTTATCTCTCAGGGCGTTATAGATCGTCCTGACGCATTTGGAATGATCAGAGACGTTCTTATAGTTACTTGCGGTTCAATTATAGCTTTATGGCTTGGAGAATTAATTACTGAACAAAAAGTTGGCAATGGTATTTCTCTTATCATTTTTGCTGGAATTATAAGCAAGCTTCCTTCAAGCATTGCCGGCGCTTTTGCTTCTTACACTCCAGAAATGCTTACTTCTTATTTATTATTTGGAGTTGTTGCTATTTTAATTATTGCCGGTGTTGTTTTCTTAAACGAAGGTGAAAGGAAAATTCCTATTGCATACGCGCGTCGTGTTCGTGGAAATAAAATGTTTGGCGGATCTCAAAGTTATTTGCCTTTGAAAGTAAATCAAGCTGGTATGATTCCGCTTATTTTCGCTATTTCAGTTCTTTTGTTTCCTCAATTTTTAGCTCAGATATTTACTATTTTTTCTCCTGGTTTGGGACTTAAAATAAATGATTGGGCTACCGCTTTTATGGCAAATCCTTATTTTTATAACGGAGTTTATTTCTTATTAGTTTTTCTTTTTACATATTTTTATACGGCGATTACATTCAATCCGGAAGAAGTTTCAAAGAATCTTCAAACAAGCGGAGGATTTGTTCCTGGAATTCGTCCCGGCGAAAATACAAAAAAGTTTTTTGAAGCAATGGTAAACAGAATTACTCTTTGGGGCGCTATATTTTTAGGTCTTATAGCTATTCTTCCAAGTTTATTCCAAAAACTTACAGGAGTTGCTTCTCTTACTGTTAGTGGAACCGCTATTCTTATCGTTGTTGCCGTTGCTCTTGAAACTATGCGTCAAGTTGATTCTCAACTTACAATGCGCGAATACGAAGGTATTGAATAACTCTCATCTTTTTTGCGGATTTTTAAAATAGTTTTTGATTTCTATTTTTGATTTTAACGAAGTAATATTTCACAAGAAACTTCATTTCAAAAAGCAGATTAGGATTGTAGCTTTTATATTTTTTCTTTCTATTATATAATTTAAAAATAAAATAAATAAAAATAAATATATGAGAAAAGTAGCAGTTATTATGTATGGACCTCCTGGAGCTGGGAAAGGAACGCAAGCCAATCTTTTGGCAAAAAAATATGATTTAATTCATTTTAACACCGGCGAAATTATGAACAATGTTGTTCACGATCCAGCGCGTCAAAAAGAAGCTGTTATTCAAAGAGAAAGAAAATTATTTGATGCTGGGAAGTTGATGACGCCAAGTTTTGTTTTTCGCGAGGTTGCAAGAGAAACAAATAAGATTGCAAAAGCCAAACTTGGAATTATATTTAGCGGATCTCCGCGCACTATGTATGAAGCTTCAAAATTGATTCCTATTTTGGAAAAATTATATGGCAAGAAAAATATATATGTTTTTGAACTTGTTTTATCTCCTTCGGAATCAATAGCGCGAAATAGCAAGAGAATGTGGTGTTCAATTTGCGGATATACGCTTCTTTCGCAATATTATCCTTCTTCGCGTCCAAAACATTGTCCAGTTTGCGGAGGTCCTTTTTATAAGAGGAAAGATGATAATGCAAAAGTAATTTCTAACAGACTTAAAGAATATAAAGATAGGACAGAACCTATTTTTGGATTTTTGAAAGACAGAGGTTATAAATTGAACATCATTGACGCAAGTCCAGCGCCTTATAAGATTTTTTTGAAATTACAAAATGATTATTTTAAAAACGCAAGATGAGGTTGAGATAATGGCAGAAAGTGGAAAAATATTAGGTCATATTTTGAAAACGTTACAGTCAGTCGCAAAAATAGGAATGACAACGAAAGAGCTTGATAATATTGCTTATAGAATGGCAAAAGAAGCAAACTCTGTTCCTGCATTTTTAAATTATCGTCCATCAGGCGCTTCAAAGGGGTATCCAGCAAGTATTTGCGCTTCAATAAACGATGTTATTGTTCATGGTTTGCCATCAAATTATGTTTTGAAAGATGGAGATTTATTGAAAATTGATTCTGGCGTAAAGTATAAAGGATATTGTAGCGATTCTGCTATAACTGTTGCTATTGGAAATGTTAGCGAAACAGCTAAAAGAATTATGAGAGCTACAGAGCTTGCTTTAATGGCGGGAATATCTCAAGCCATTCCGGGAAACACGGTTGGCGATATTGGATTTGCCGTAGAATCCGTTGCTCACAAAAATGGTTTTTCTATAGCTGACGGTCTAACTGGACATGGAATAGGCAGAAACCTTCACGAGGATCCTTACGTGTTAAATTTTGGCAAAAAAGGAAAAGGAGAATTGCTTCGCGAAGGAATGGTTATAGCTATAGAGCCAATGCTTACTGCTGGGAGGGGCGAAATAATTCAAACAAAAGAAGAAAGTTACGCGACTGCCGATGGTTCTTTATCAGCTCATTTTGAACACACTGTTGCAATTACAAAAAACGGACCGCGTATATTGACTTTAAGAGAATAATTCAATAATTTTATATAAATGGAAAATCCTTTTTTATCAATAATTATTCCAGCTTATAACGAAGCTGAAAGAATACCAAAAACTCTTCTTGATATAGATCATCGTTTATCAGATGTCGCTTTTGATTATGAAATTATTGTTGTGAATGATGGGTCAAAAGACAACACAGCCGAAGTTGTAAATGGAATGATGAAAATGGTAAAGAAAATAAAGCTTATTGATAATAAAGAAAACAAAGGAAAGGGTGGCGTCGTAAGGCAAGGTATGTTATCTGCAAGCGGAGATATAAGATTATTTATGGACGCTGATAATTCAACATCAGTTGATCAATTTATAAATATGATGCCATTTTTTAGCGATCAAAATGACGCATATGATGTTGTGATTGGATCTCGGGCTTTAAAAGAATCAGTGCTTAATCCTTCTCAACCGCTTTATCGGCAAATTCCTGGCAAGCTCGGCAATTTTTTTATACAAATACTTTTGCTTTGGGGAATATCAGACACTCAATGCGGATTCAAAGCGTTTAAAAAAGATGCTGCTATAAAAATATTTAGCATTTCAAAAATAAATGGTTGGGGTTTTGATGTTGAAATTTTAGCCCTTGCGAAAAAGTTTGGTTATAAAATAAAAGAAATACCAGTTCATTGGATGAATGATGAAAGGTCTAAGGTAAAAATGTCTAGTTATTTTAAAGTTTTAATTGAAACATTGAAAATTCGTTATTTTCTCTGGACTGGCAAGTATGATATAGAAATAAAATAAAGAGGGGATTTTGTCAAAATTTATATAGATTAAGTTTTGACTATTTCGCCCTTTTCTTTTTAATTTTATTGTGATATAATTTGAAACTAAATTAATTTTAATAGATTAGGTATTTATGGATAAAAAGTATTTAACAAAAGAGAGTTTTGAAGATTTTAAGAAAGAACTTGATGAACTGAAAACAAAAAAGCGAATAGAAGTCGCTGAGCGTATTATGCACGCTAAAGAATATGGAGATTTATCTGAAAATTCTGAATATACAAATGCAAGGGAAGAACAATTAGTCATTGAATCAAGAATCTTTGAGCTTGAACAACTTTTAAAAAACGCAACTATTATTGATAAAAAGATAACCGGCGATAAAATAAAAGTTGGTTCAACTATAACTATTAGAAAGATAGACAAATCATCAAAGAAGTCATCTTCTCCAGAAGTGAAATATACTATTGTCGGGTCTTACGAAGCGCGTCCAGAAGAAGGTAGAATTTCTGACGAATCTCCGTTTAGCAAAGCTTTCTTATCTCATAAAAAAGGCGATTTAGTTGAAATATCAGCTCCTTCAGGTGTCGTAGTTTACGAAATCATAAAAGTTGAATAATCCTTTTAATGGATTAATGAATCCCTAATTCTCTCTCCGTCCCCAAGGGAGTTTTTCTCCGAATTCTCTCTTCGTCTTTCCGAATGAATTTTCCCCGAACCCTATCTTCGTCTGTAAGCGAGTTTTCTTCGAAGTCTCTCTTCTCTCCGAAGTGAGACTTCATAAATATGTATTTGTCCTTTTCTTATTCTTTCTCTTCGTCTTTGTCTTTCCGTTCCCGAAGTCTCTCTTCTCTCCGAAGTGAGACTTCATAAATATGAATTTGTCCCGCATTCTCTCTCCGTTTCCGAAGTCTCTCTTCTTCCGCGAAGTGAGACTTCATAAATATGTATTTTTCTCCGAATTCTCTCTTCTCTGTCATTCCCGTCCCCGCCTTCGCGAGGATAAACTCCGGCGGGAATCCAAGCTTTTAATCCCTGCTTTGTTTTCTTATTTGTCCCAAGTCTTTTCCCCGAAGTCTCTCCCTTCGAAGTAAGACTTCATAAATATGTATTTTTCTCCGAATTCTCTCTTCTCTGTCATTCCCGTGAAGACGGGAATCCAAGCTTTAAAATCTTTTGTATTTTTCTTCTCTTTCTTTTTTTCCCTCCCTCTTTGCACCATTCTTCTATAAAACATATAATTTATACATATAGAACAATATTTATGTTATAATTATATAAATAAACATCATAAAAGTTGTAATATCATTAGCTTGAGTTATTCACATAGTATTTGCATTTATATAAATTTTATTTATGTTATAATAAAATAAAGTTATAAAGGTTGTAATATCATCAATTGATATTAACATTTGAAAATTTCAACAAAAAATAAGAAGTATTTAGGAATGGAAACAAATAAAAG
>Ga0207433_10004786_pt1 | contig 24626 bp, 27 predicted proteins | sample YelNatPaOPGAMG01_FD_187559 | JGI IMG/M metagenome (GOLD analysis project Ga0207433, IMG submission 187559) | Hot spring thermophilic microbial communities from Obsidian Pool, Yellowstone National Park, USA - OP-RAMG-01 (SPAdes) (version 3) | ecosystem: Environmental > Aquatic > Thermal springs... | reverse complement strand
AATGAAAACAAGAGCAAATATTATACCATCAAAATGATTATACCTGGCTTAAAGGGCTCGTAGTCTAGTGGTTATGATACCGCCCTTACAAGGCGGTGGTCACCGGTTCGAATCCGGTCGGGCCCATAAATATATTACTCAAATCCTAAAACTTTGCTCTCCCACTCCGTTTTACCGAGAAAATCTATCGATTGGATCCAGTACAATTGTTTTTGCTTCACCATTTCTTTTTGCGAACAATAATTCTTGTGCGGTTCGAGAGCCATTTAGGTAATTCTGACAGGTAGCTATTGAAAGTTTCCCGATTCAGTTTCCGAATCATGGTGGAAATAACATCATCTGGTACTCTTATTCCAAAATAGACCAGATCGATCAAGGTTTTTTCTACGTCAGAAACCGGAATATAAAATTGCTCATATTTCAATAGCGTGTAGCCAAAGAACATATTTCTGTTTATTCGCCTCACGAGATAGTTGCGGAAGTCAAATTGTCTGATCCCGTTCCTCACCTTTCTTGGCGTTATAATAACAGGATTGGTTTCCTGATCCCACAATCCCCGTAATGAAAGGGCATCCTCAAGACCATAGTAGAATGGGAGAAAAGCAAATCCGACATACTGTACCTCATCGTAGAACGTATATGCACCTCTGGTTATTTTGTAAATTCGACCTGATTTAAGCAGATTCTGAATCAGAAGTTTAGAGTATCCCTCAGATGCGTTTCTCCTTCCAAGGAAAGCCTTAACTTCATCTATTCCGAAGGCAGGCTTTTTGCTGAATTCCTCTGTAAATTGCTTCATGTACTTCATGCAATGATTCTCCATATTTCGCTAACCATGCTATCAAATGTCGGTGCCAGCCCTATGAAAACGATTGACTTGAGAATTGGCTCATCAACAGGGTGCTGAATATTCACCAAAAAATGTCTGAGCTTTGTTCGAGTAGAATCCAGTATACGGCATGATTTAACCAGATGGTAAATGTCGTACAAGTCTCTGATGTAAAGTCTGTCATTGTATGCATCAATTTTCTCCTCTATAAACTGATCAGGTGTGAGACTCAGTATTTCTATTTCTGTACCATCTGCAAGTTCATACGTGGTGATGGTTCCTTCTACCTTTCTTGTATGATTTACCTCAATTTTCACGGTTGTTTTGCCGCTTGAAATCGTGGAAAATATAACGTTGCCCGTATCTTTTATTTTTGTAATCTTGAGCCCTTGGGATGATGCCATTTTTTCAAACTGTTTAGTAAGACTTGGAAATGAGAATGAGTAAAAGTCAAGGCCCTCCGAAAATCTTTTACCAGAATAACATCTCCATATAGCTGTCCCACCATGCAAAACCATATCATCCGTGGTTAAATAGATGATCCTTATGATCTCATCCTGGAGAAACGCAGTTTCAACCTGCTGTCTTTTCTTCAGTTGATTTGCCAATGGAATTTTCATTATAGCTAATCAACCGTAGCTATATTAAAGTATATCTGTAGTCGATCCACGTTGCCCATGTTATGTTAAGAGGCCACCATGATACCAAAACTGTTACCAAATATGCTGATACATCTTCAATACCTCCCCAGAAAGGTTTGGAACCAAGCATGTAACAAAAAAACAATTGCAAAAGAGACCGTGAGTTCTGTTTATGATCTTGGATAAAAATGATATTCAATTTTCATGACCGCAATTTCCTCTTTAATTCTCATTCTGGGCGATCTCATTAAAATTTCCCCATTCTTACTCGCGGATCTATAAATATGATACTTTCGTCCACCAAGACAACATTGTAAAACTGGGCTGACACAAACAAAGGAATTTACGCTTTATAAAATTCTAGAAATGGCTCTAAAATCCCTGGAGAAGTTTATACTTATTCCCAGCTATCAGGTCTTACCGGTAAAATTCATATTACGGCTTCCCCCTATATGTTATGAAAAATGAAGAAAAGTGTTCCAAATTCTGCTGGAGCAGATCAACTCCTTACAAAGACACGTTGGGAGATGAGCTCAGGAGGCTTGAAAACTAGCCATTCAACAAGGAAATTCAGGATAAGATAAAGAAATTTGTGAATGTCAGAGTTTTTGCCGAACTGGCGTCTTGATCGAGCACGTTTTTATAAATCCTACGGGGGCAAATATTTTTCCAATTATCATTGAGGATTTCTGAGAGGTTTGGGATAAATGGTATGGTTCCGAAGAATTCTCTGGTTCTCGTATATTCACGGCACCTTGAGTTATTAAGTAGCAACGTTATGATTAGTAGTAAAAGTATTAATATTATTATATCATACATTTATATGCAAGAATCATCGAATCAGAAGATTAGTATTTCCATTGATGAAGATATATTGAAGCTTATAGATGCTGAGAGAGGTGATGTCCCAAGGAGTAAGTACATAGAGAATGCAATCAGGAAATCTGGTTCTTTCTTTGAGGCGCTGTGGATATCTTCGGATGAGTTTGAAACAATTACTAACAAGGAAAGATGGCTTTCACCCCATACTTCACAACCAGTCGGTAAACCTCTACATAAGCACGAGGGGTATATTGTACTATCTGGAAATTATATTCACTTTTACAACGAAAATAAAGAATTAATATCATCCATTGAGAGGGGCTCTATCAAGGATATTTCTGTTACCTACGACGATGTTTTCAGAAGATTCAGGGACTCGAGAGGACTCGTCCCACCCATGAGAATAACTTTAGATAAGAACAAGATTTATCTCTTCACAAAACCGCTTGGAAAGAAAGGATTATTTAGAAACAATATTTATAAAGGGGAAAACACGGTTATAGAACTCTGGTATAAATCCAATCCTAATAGTTCTTTTTATTGACGGTGCGAGGTGTTTACTTATGTCCCCTAACAGGAAAGAATGCCATATTCACAAACATCACGGATATGAATGCTGAAAGCATCATTGATCTCTACAGGAAAAGAAATCGTGTTGAGCACTGTTTCAGAACAATAAACACAATGGGCATTGCATTTCCAGTATACCACTGGACTCCACAGAAGATACGGGTTCACATGTTCTTCTCCCTTATGGCTTATCTATTTCTTTCCCTGATATACAATGAGATCCACAGAGCGGATGAATCAGTCTCCCTTATATCCACAATGGAATACATGAAGGACATAAATCTCATCTATGCAGCTAATGGAAAACATGTAACGGAGAAAATTGAATGCAAATCACATGTATCTGATCTAATAAGAAGAACAATGAATCTGGAGGGCATGATGAAAGAGTAGTGCACCCACATAATGATTTCGGAAAAGCACTGGAAAAGGGCAGTCTGTGATCAACAAAAATAGAATGGATGTAAAGTCACGATAGTAATATCAGAATTATCATGAATTTCAATAGATATCTATATCACGTGACTTTACACCAATATGGTATCTACCTTTCTGAAGTATCAAAAATAAGCCATTTCCAGGTATTAACAATGGGCGTCTTCTTTGCTGTTAACTACTCCTCGCTAAAGCCTCGGATCTTGTTGCTGTCCGGGATTTGTGGATCAGGACGCAGCCATTGGCTGGTTGGCATTCCTTTACAGGAGGGGGGGCTATTCATCATCCCATTTCTGGCAACGATCCGCAGCCTGGTTTCAGAAGAGGGCTTGAGGTGTGTATCCCTTTTCCTTGCAGAGAACATGCCCTTGAAATCTGTATGTTTCTGGGAACAGTCCAGCTTGACCGCCTTACTCTTCAGGAGAGTGCCTTAACATTTCAGGTGTGAACATGGAAAAACTGTAATGGAAATTATTATATCTTTATATTGGGGGAAGTCCGTGTATCTCATCCCCAAAGCCCAATTTAATTATAAACACTGAATCATTATGTGTCAGGGATTCACCATGGATAAGGAGAAAGCTGTCGAGTTTCTTGTTTACACCGTAGCCGTCCTGGTGATTATTGCGATTTCGTCCTATGACTCACTTTTCCTCCTTGCACCACCATATGCTGTAACTGCATATCTTATGATATTTGAAAACAAGAGCAAGTTCTCCAAGAGATCATATGTTGCGGTTTCCTATCTTTTTGTGATTCTCTCATCCGAGATTATTCACTTGACACTGGGAATTTCTCCATATTATATGGCGTTGAATGTAGTGATCGTGTCCCTGTTCATTTCCTACTCTAAATTCAGCCACCCTCCAGCAATAGCACTGACAATTTTCTCGTATATTGTACACAACACAATTTTCTTTGCTTTCACCTCCGTCGTTGTTCTCTTGTTTATTATCCTGATTTCATTCGCATCAGATTTTATGAAGCACTGGCTGGAGTTGAACCAGCATGAGTGACATTGATCCTTTTCTCCAAACCGATAACTGCACTCCATCGGTCCAATTTCAAAATAGTTCTGGTTAAAATTTGCCGTTCCTGAAAATTTTGCAAACAACAATTCCACCTCAAATCCCTAATCTTAAAAATTGCTTCTGATCCATGAATTATGCAATCTCATACCACTGTGACTGCGGAGTAATGAATGGAGGCAATGACTCTACTAGAAAGATAAAAATAATTACTCTTCAAAATAAATGCTTAACCCGAGGTATACGAAAAGGTGCAGTTACCATAAACTGCACCCCGTAGCCCCATAAGGTCTGTTTAGAATATTTTCTGGGCGTCGTAGACTTCGTGCTTCGTTGGTGGGTTCACGCTCTTGAGCAGGTTCTGCATGTCGCCTACGCTTGGTGCTTCCCAGTTGCATATTGCGCGGTTTTCTTCGCCTATAACATTTATTGATTTCAATGTAAACCCTGCAGGAAGCTTACCGTTCTTTGCCATATCGACTATGCTGCCAACAACCTTGAATGCCTCAGCCTTGTTGTGCTCTCTCCACCTATGTTCAACAACTACATTTGCCATTTTTTGTCACCAGATATGGATGTCGGGATTGGACATATATTTATAACCGGTCTGGATTGGCTCACATGGACGAAGTCGACCTTATTCTTAGAAATGAACTTCCTTTTGGAAAGCTCTCTAGCCTATTCCCAGACGTTACATTCTTCAGGTGGTGCAACTCTGCAATGGACTACCTGGAGTTCTATGGGAACACAGATGAACTGGATAAAATTGTGTCCTATCTACCAGCCATAGAAAAGGAGCTTGGAACGCATGTGATCTACAGATCAAAGAAAGAGAAGAGGCTGTCGGTAATGCTTGTTTGCAGGTGCTCCCGAACAAATTCTACCATACGCATAGCAGAACTTGATAACTGTATCTGGAAAGCGCCTGTAAAGTATGCAGCAGGTGAGGAGAAACTGACGATCATCACACTCCTTGATGACTACCTAAAGACCCTTTTTGCTGATCTGGGGAACATCGGCGCGGTTGAAATAGTGAGGAAAATGACAGTGTATCCGGAATCATTGAGAGATATGTACACCATCTCCCTTCAGTCCATATTTAACGGGATAACGGGGAAACAGCTGGAAGTCATGAGGAGCGCACTACAGCATGGATACTTTTCAATACCCAGGAAAATTAGCCTTGAAAAACTGGCAAAGATAAACAACCTATCAAAATCCACAATAGAAGAGCATCTTAACAAGGCCAGGACCAGGGTCATAAGCACAATGGAACCATACATTTCGCTCTATCTTGAAAGCCTGGGTAGCTATCCCGGATCGGGTGAACAGCCGTGATTTACTGACGCGGTTGATCTTGATGGCATCATTGGACTTTTTTAAGTTCACTTTCCCTTGGCCAGACAAAGAGTTCACTGAAGATGTAATTTGCAAAGACACCGAAGAAGATGCCAAGCAGGTTTAGGGCCAGGTAATTGAATGAGATGCCCAGAGTCAAAAGAACAAAAGCTATGTAATTTATAACTCCCCCTATTCCAGCAAACATATTGTACCTGGCTGCCTTTGAAAGAAGGTGTCCTTTTTTCCTGTTTCCGAATGTCCAGAAATTGTTCACAGCAAAGTTGGTGAGAATGGAGAATTCAATAGAGGGAATCGCAGCAAACACAGGATGGGTTATGGCACCGTGAAAAAAACCTGAATAGACCAGGAGATACAGTATTCCCTCATTCACAATAATACCAGAAAGGCCAACAGCAACAAATTTCAGTGGCCTGTAACCCGACAATCCGAATACGAGCCTCAGGTAGTTGATGTTCTCCGTTACACTCAACTTGCTTTTCCCCTTTAACCTCGGGTTGAAGGTATATGGAACTTCTACGAGTTTTGTGCCTGATCCCTTTACCAGAATTTCAAGTAATATCTTGTATCCGCTTGAACTGATCTGATCCTGCTCGATTATACCCTTCCTGAATACGAAGAAACCAGATAGGGGGTCGGTCAGGACCTTTGTCTCCTGTAACATTAGGTGGGCGATGAAAGTCGCTGACTTGGATACAAGTTTCCTGAAAAATGAAAATTCCTCCGCGCTGCCTCCAGCCATGTACCGGGAAGCTATTACCATGTCGTTACCTTTCTCTATTGCCGCGTACATTTGTTCAAGCGTCTCAGGCGGATGCTGTAGATCCGCGTCCATGACGGCGATATATTTTCCCGTTGCAAGCTTCATGCCATCCCTGATGGCAGTTGCAAGTCCCTGTTTTGATCCCCTCTCGAGTACCTTTATGTTTCCATATTTTTTGGCAAGATCTTCGGCAATTTTGGCTGTTCCGTCCGGGCTCCCATCATCTATAACTATAATCTCCAGGTCAAGTTTAAGTTTTTCAAGCTTATCAATAAGAATTGGGATATTTTCTGCTTCGTTATAAGTGGGTACTTCTACTGAAATGTCAACCAGGATTATCCTCTCCTTCTGTCACTTACAACTATCTTTCACGTTGTCTCGTAACATCACTACTTAGGCAGGTAAACCTGAGTATACATTAAAATTATCGGTTTTTGCACTGAGTTCCTCAGTAGCACGCAGGCATTAAGCCCATGGACTCCCTATGAACTGCCCTTCAGGGACAGGTTCCCTATTTCAACCATTACCTCTCCCTGATTGTCATAATTCAGGACATAGCTAAGTACTGCTTGCTGCACTGGTCCAATTATATAAGAATATGATTTATAAATTGCATTAGACAGAGCAGTGAAATTGATCGATGACACGTTGGTATAGAAGAGGAAGCTGGTTTCTTTTTGTGTTTGTGTCAATAGATCATTCGGCATTGAATTATTGTAGGTTATGTAAAATTTATATTGCGGATTTAACGTAACTACGGCTCCATAAAAAGATAGCCAGGGTGCTGACACATTTACTGCAATCTTGCCTTTCAACACGGAACTGCTGAGATTCAGGGAATAGTTGTGCTCCGCAAGATATGTAAAATTGACGGTTGAACTGAGGGATTCGTTTACAGGTCCGGATTGTGTTGTTTCGTTTGCGGACATTACTATGCCACGGTTAACTGATAAAGGAAAATGCCCATTTATGGATGAACTCCACGTCCAACCGGGGAAAATGACTCCGTTTGATCCATTAGTGAGGAATGAAAGGGTCGGGTTGTTTATTGGGGTGTACTGGATTTTTATGGCAGTATCGTGAGTGTAAGTGGCCAGTACCTTGCTGCTGTTCCCATAGGCTGATACCTCAAAGGTTGGTGAATTTGCCGGCAGAAGTGAATTTGCATCCATTGGATATATGTCCACGTTGTTGTAACCACTATGCACGTAAGGGTTTTCGGCATACCATAACAATCCGTTCGCGCCTGCTGCCCCCAATGATTCGGTAAAGATCCTGTAGTGAAGCGGCATTGCGGCAGGGTCCCCAGGGGCGGGTTTGTATGATATGTTCAATTGCATGTACGTGACATTGCCAGCAACCATGTATGGATCACCAATCTGCTGGATATTGTGAATGGCTATTGGCGTGGAATCGTTCTGTGAATAATAGAATCCCGCGGATACCACTGTAGCAAAAAATATCAAGATCACGATTATAGCTGCTGAAGTTTTCTTGTTCCTTATGGCGGATCTCTCAAAGGTTGCAAGAAAACGCAGTGTGGTTGAGCTTGAAGGCTTAGGCTTCTCCGCCCCTGAACGCTTGCTGGCTATGAAATCTGGAAGCAGGAGCAGGACGAGGAATGGCCAGTATATGAGGTATGTAATCAGAGACCTGTAGTCCAGCAGAAAGATCATTATTGGAAAGGCAAAAAACCCATACCTGAAGCGATCATAGTGAATTAAGTAAATAAAGAAGAGCGCCACGGTGAGCGCAATAAGGGACACCGAGAAGAAAGCAGGCGGAAGATGCAGTACGCCTGTGAATGACAATATGGATGGGCCAACACCGATTCCTATAATTTTCTGGGATGCTATGGATGTTATGTTAACAAACCAGTCGGCCGGGTTTAATATTATATAGGGAAGGTTTGGAACAATGAATGCGATGGCAGTGAACGCGACGAATGAAAATGTCTTCTTTTTATCCCCGGAGTTCTCCATGTAGATGAAATACAGGAAGAATGGAAATATCAAGGCCGGAATCTGCTTGAAGGCAACAGAAAGACCGTAGAAAATTCCGGCGATCCATGGTTTTTTCCTGAAAACGTACGCCACCCCCAGGAAAAACACCCAGATCACATCAGTAACACCACTTGATGAGAAGATTCCGTACTCAACTATCAACCCCATAACAAGGGCGAGAACAGGAGCACTGGACGTAAATCCTCTTCGTTTATAATAGAAAAATACGAGGAAAAGGGATGCTATATCGAAGAAAACTGTAACTGTAAATGCTGGAAGACCCAGAAGAATAGCGGGAATAAATACAATTGCAGCGAGTCCGGGATATTCAAAATAAGTCACTATGCCACCGGACAGCAGGGGCGTTGAAAGGAAACCAGTTGCTTTGTAATTCAGGAATACGTTAGCCATGTTTGCGTTTACGTATGGGTCAATGCCATGTATGGTTAGGTATGCTGCATAACTGTCAATGATCATCTCATCTGTAGTTGTGTTTGGAAAGAATTGCAGATAAGAGGCTATGCCGATTATCAAGGCAAAGGAGAAAGCTATAAACGGAAGGATTTTAGAAATGGAACTCTCAGCCTTGAGGGCAACTGCATAGAGTATGAAAATTCCTGAAAGGATTAGAAGTGCCCATATGGATATTAGTGCAGCGATGTTGAGATACCCCACAAGATACCACATTAAGAACGAGAAGTTTATGTAAAACACTGCATAGATTAAGAAGTGGATCCGCCATTTCTCAATGGGTTGGTGCTGTTGAACCCCCTCTGTCCGAACAGCTTGACTTTCTTCAGAATCTTCCCTTGGCATTGGACATTCCCGCACTCTTTAATTTCTTGTACTTTAGAGAAAATAACTTAATAACTTTTTGTGCAGGTTTCTCTGATCAAAATCATCATATGAGAAAACTGTAGTGTCTCAAATTTAGGCACAATTCGGGCATGTTTATCAAAACTCGAAAAACTTTTATATTTTACAGTTGAATAGCCCCATTAAGCTGGAAGCTTCAGAAGTGTTAAAATGGCTGAAAAATACATAGATTATGAAACTGATATTCTTATAATAGGCGCTGGTGGGGCTGGCCTCAGAGCAGCAATTGCTGGATTTGACTCTGGCGTTCGTGTCACTGTTGTTACAAAATCCCTTCTTGGAAAGGCACATACTGTCATGGCCGAAGGCGGAATTGCTGCTTCCCTTGGAAATCTTGACAGCAAGGACAACTGGGAAGTTCATTTCAACGATACTGTAGTTGAGGGCGTGTATATATCCAACTGGAGAATGGCAGAATTGCTCGCCAGGGAGGCTCCTGATAGAGTTTATGAGCTTGAGCAATACGGAGCACTATTTGACAGGACGCCTGAGGGAAAGATTTCACAGCGGGCTTTTGGAGCCCATACTTACAGAAGACTGTGCCATGTGGGAGACCGTACAGGACTGGAGCTTATCAAGACCCTTGAAGATCAAGTCCTGCACCGGGATATTAAATTCTTCGATGAGCTTTATATAACCAAGCTATTGAAGAAAGGAGACCGCGTTATTGGTGCTGTTGGAATCAAGTTGAACTCTGGTGAATTCTACGCATTCCGCGCAAAGGCAGTAATCATTGCGACAGGCGGTTGTGGCAAGATTTACAAGGTAACTTCCAACTCATGGGAATCAACCGGCGATGGTCTGGGGCTTGCCTTCAATGCTGGTGCTGAATTGATGGATATGGAGATGATTCAGTTCCACCCCACAGGGATGGTTTATCCGCCCGGCGTCAGGGGTTTGCTTGTAACCGAAGGAGTAAGAGGAGATGGTGGTATACTGCTCAACTCTGAGGGCGAGAGATTCATGCTAAGATATTCGCCAAAAAAGAAAGAACTTGATGCCAGAGATATTGTTGCAAGAGCGAATTATGCAGAAATAATGGCCGGAAGGGGTACCCCCCACGGGGGAGTTTACCTGGATATTTCACATAAGGGCGCCGACTATATCAAGACGAAGCTGCCAAGCATGTATGCACAGTTCAAAGATTTTGCAGGTGTCGATATTACAAAGGAAAAAATGGAAGTTGCACCCACCGTTCATTATCAGATGGGGGGCATAAAGGTGGATCCTGATACCACAAAAACCAACGTGGAGGGCCTTTTTGCTGCAGGAGAAGTAGCAAGCGGATTGCATGGTGCCAACCGGCTTGGTGGGAACTCCCTTGCGGACATACTTGTATTTGGACGGAGAAGCGGACTTGGTGCGGCTGAATATACAAAGAAGGCAACACTTGAAGATCTTTCAAAATCCGATATAGAGGCCGAGATTGCCAGGGTAAAATCTTACCTGAGAGATGACGGCAGAAACCCGTACGAGGTTATTGACGAACTCTCGACAAACATGAGCGACAACGTTGGCATAATTAGGACAGAGACAAACCTGCAGAAGGCACTGATCAAGATACTTGAACTCAAGGGCGCCGCTCCTAGGGTCGGGGTAAGGGGAGGCCTGAAATACAACAAGGGGCTTCTTGCCTGCCTGGAAATTCCCAATATGCTGATTGCTGCGGAGGCAGTAGTTAGGGGAGCCATGACCAGGAAAGAGAGCAGAGGGGCACATGCAAGAAGTGATTATCCAAAGAAGGACCCAAGTTTCAAGAAGAATATCATATACAAGAAATCGGGAGATGAGATGAAGCTGGAGCTCAGGCCTGTGCCAGAGATGCCAGAGAATCTTAAAAAACTAGTGGATCCGGAGGAATACTGATGGGAAAAATAACATTGAGCATATACAGGCGTGACCCTGCAGTCGAAGCTGAAGGTAAATTCGTTGACTATGAGGTACCAACGGAAGATGGTATGGTTGTTCTTGATGCGGTGAAATATGTTGAGACAAACATAGATCCTACCCTCTCTCTTCGCTGGAACTGCAAGGCGGGAAAATGTGGATCCTGCTCCGCTGAGATAAATTATAAGCCTTCATTGATGTGCAAGACCAGAATAGACACACTTGGTGATCATATAAAAGTGGCCCCAATGGGTGCATTCCCGCTTATTAAGGATCTAGTAACTGATGTATCCTCGAACTGGGATATGCTGAAGAAGATTCCAGTATTTACGCCAAGACAGGATGTTCCAAAACCATGGATCATTGCCCAGATTGACATTGAGAGGTCAAAGGAATTTAAGAGATGCATAGAATGCTTCCTGTGCCAGGACGTATGCCACGTTGTCAGGGAGCACAACGGCACCGGGTATTTTGGACCCAGACACATTGTAAAGGCTGCTTCAGCAGACATGCATCCACTTGACACACTTGACAGATCTGAATTTCTTGATGCAAACGCAGGAATGGGATTCTGCAACATAACTAAATGTTGCACTGAAGTTTGCCCGGAAGACATACACATTACCGACAATGCCATAATTCCAGAAAAGGAGAGGGCTGTAAATGCATTTTATGACCCTATTGCTATGATTGCACGATCAAGAAAGAGGAAAAAGGAGGCGAAGAACAATGGAAAACAGTAATGTCAAAAAACACATAATCCCACCAGAATTTCTTGAACCTAACTGGAGATTCTGGTCCTTTATTCTGCTTGCTATAGTTGGAATTTATCTGATGATGCTGTACCCGGTTCCCGTACACGATGGTCTAACTGATCCGTTCTACTCGCCTACAGTCCTTGTACTTCCGCTTGTGGTGCTTTTCAGGGCCACGTGCTATGCGTACAGGAAAGATTACCACAGGCATCTCTTTGATCACCCGAACAGCTGCCTTACCAACGTCAGGCTTGACAGCAGCAAAAGGCAATATACCGGTGAGACAAGGTTCTTCCGTATAGAGGATTTCCACAGGTATTTCATGTATACAGCCTGGGCGATACTTCCATTCTTTTATTACGACATCTATGTTTCATGGACTTACAGCGGTGCGTTCACATTGACGCTGGGAAGCATTATTCTGCTCATCAATACGCTGGCGGTGACTTTCTACACCTTCTCCTGCCACTCTGTTCGACACCTTACTGGCGGGTACAAAGACTGCTTCAGTTGCCCATCTAATCTTACAAAGAAGAGGTCATTCTTTACATTCCAGTCCAAGTTCAATGAACATCATGAGGCACTTGCCTGGACAAGCCTCATATTGTTCATATTCACTGACCTTTACCTGAGAGGGATACTGGCAGGGCTTCAACTGAATATCACCTTCATACATCTGGGGCTGTGAGTCAGATGGCAAGAATACTACCTTCAAGGTTCAGATACCCTCTTTTCTTCCTTGGACTGTTTATAATGGAGTTATCCGGACTTTTGTTCAGGTTCCTTAACCTGGCCCTCAGCGGGGTGGAAATTATGATCGTGGCAGGCTTCCTGATATTCGCGTTCTCTATATTATCTACCTGATTTTCAAATATTTTATTTTTTTAAATTTCATAGTCTGTCAATATATCCACAATTTTCGATCCATTCAAATACCTGGCCCTTTTCCGCAAAATTACCCACAGACAGGAACTAATGTTCTGAAATGCTGCTTTGGAATTCATCCAATGTCTTTCTCGACATCTTTATTCTCCTGGATATCCGTATCTGGTTTTTTGTACACAGCATTTTTCATCAGGAGGGTAAATACCACAGAAATAGCAAGGAAAGCCATTCCCGTAAGGTACACGTAACTGAAGGCCTGGTACGAGGGGAAATTCCTCGTGATTTGGCCAATTGGGGTTTGGATTACGACGCTGGTAACGTATATGGTTTCGAAAACGCCACTGACAGCAGGAGCTATTGATGACCCTATGTTCCTGAATACAACGTTCATTCCGGTCGATGCTCCTGACTCCGATCGTGGGGTTGATACCAGAAGAATATTTATCACACCAACAAAGATGAATGAAAGTCCGACCCCCATAAGGGTTGCATCTTCTGCGATTGCAAGCGGGGATGAACGATAGAAGTAAAGCCCCACGTAGGAAAGAAAGAGAACTACTGTTCCTATAAGTATGGTAATCTTTGGTCCCTTGGTCTTGGTAACCTTTGCCGAGAGAGGGGCAAATGCCATGGATACAATCGCAGCCGGCAGCATGATAAGGCCGGCATTAACGATGGAAAGCCCAAATCCCGCAGGAGCAGGGTCCTCAAGAAGCGTAGGGACACTGTAGAAAAGGAAGAACATTCCGGCCATGGCAAAAAGACCGGTAAAGTTCGAGAGAAACACGTTTCTTATCTTCAGCAATTTCATGCTTATAAACGGTGAGCCGGTGTGCCTTTCTATGTAGACAAACAAAAACAGGCTGACCAGAGACAAGGCGAAAAGACCCAGTATTCTGAAGGATTCCCAGCCCCAGTATTCCCCTTCGGAAAGGCCGAGTATAAGTGCCACAACGCCCACTCCGAGAGAGGCTACGCCTGCAAAATCAATCTTCTCCTTGACCCTTACAGATGTGTCCTTCAGGACTATGGCTGAAACGATCAGAAGACCGAATGCAACCGGAATAGCGGAGTGATAAGACCATTGCCACGTATAATTCTGTGTGATCCATGCGCCTAGCACTAGCCCAATTGCCGCACCGCCCGTAAATGTAGAACTCAGTATGCCTTGAGCCAGCGGAAGATCCTCCTTCGGTACCTGATCGTTCAGGAGCGCAAATGCAACCGGAAACATGCCCATCCCGAGACCCTGAACGGCTCGTATCGCAATGAATTCCTCAAGTGTTGTGGCAAAACCACCAAAGGAAACGGCAATTGCATAAATCAGTGCCAGGGTTATGAAGATCCTCTTCTTGCCGTACATATCTGCAAGCCTTCCGAAAATAGCTGCTGATATGGTTCCGGAAATGATGTATGCGGTAATTATCCAAGACAGTGCATCATAATTAGTATTAAAAAATGTCTCGAGTATGGGTATTGCGGGAGTGATCATGGTCTCTACATAGGTAATAAGTATGCCCATGAATGCCATTATCCCTATGGTCAAACCTGCATGTCTTGTGAATCGTGCCGTTTTTTCACCTTCTGCACCGGTCACTTTGCTTCAGAACTGATCTCATGTAGTCGCTGAAACTAAAGCCAGATGTATCGCCATGATTGCTCTCACTATAATTAAATATACGTGCCTGGCGCGGCTACTCCTTGTCCGTCACCGCAGGCGATCTCTTCTTCCTGTTGTTATAAGCCCTGTAGACGAGCCACGCAAACACGAGAACAAAAGCGGCGATAGAGATATAGGTGTATTGATCAAAGAATGCGAGAATGCTCTCCCACTTTGGCCCTAACGTATAACCGAGATAAACAAGAATGATATCCCATATGAAACTTCCCACGAAGGTCAGAATGGAGAAAGCCTTCAGATCCATCTTGGCTATTCCCGCAGGAATGGAAATGAAAGATCTGAAGACCGGAACAAGCCTCGTGAAGAAAACCGAGATGTCTCCGTACCGGATGAACCACTTATGAGTTCTTACAATCGATCCTTCATCAAGAAGAAAATATTTTCCGTACCTGAGGATGAGCGGTATTCCACCTTTGTCACCTATTACATATGCGATCAGGGCTCCAACGAGATTACCAATTGAACCAGCTAACAGAACAAGAATGTATGCAGGTATCCCGATGTATGGAGGCAGCGCTCCGGTAAATGCGAGAAAACCTCCAAATGCAAGGACAACCTCCGACGGTACTGGAATAAGTAGGCCTTCAAGCAGCATCAGCGCAAAGATGCCGGGATAACCGATTGCGCTTATAAAATTCTGGACGGCGATTATGATGCCTTCCAGACTGCTGAGAAATACTGACACAAGTGGTGATTCAAAAGCCCTTATTAAAACATTATTCTGTGCGCGTTAACCGCGGTCAATCTTCTCCTGTCTGGAGGGAATAATCACCTATCATTGCACTTACCTCATTCTGGGGCAGTGTGAACCTGCGCTTCTTGATATCGCTCTCAAGAAGCATAAGCTCCGATAGTTCATCCGGATAGCCTTCTGCGTATATTATCTCTTCAATCTTGGCGTTCATAAGCATCTTGGAGCAGACAACACACGGGTGCGTGGTTACGTAAATCTTTGAATTCGCAATGCTTACTCCGTGCACAGCTGCCTGAATAATTGCATTCTGTTCAGCATGTAGGCCGCGACACAATTCGTGCCTCTCACCTGATGGTATGTTGAGATCGTCCCTTATGCAACCCACTACGTCACAGTTGGCTGTATTGCTGGGAGGGCCGTTATACCCAGTTGCAAGTACGTTCTTGTCATTAACTATTACCGCACCGACCTTCCGTCTCGTGCATGATGATCTGGACGCGGCCAGGAAGGCCATTCTCATGAAATATTGATCCCATGTTGGTTTCTGGTATTTTTGCACAGCTAATCATGGAAGTCGACTTAATAATCTTTCCCGAGCTCCTAAAGCAAATTCAGCAGCGTTGAAAAGTTTATATATTATGAATTAATACTGAGTTGACAACTGTAAGTTGTTAACTAGGTGATAAAGATGGTAGGAAAAAGAAACAGAGACGATGACTGGGATGATAGCTTCTTTGGAGATTTCTTTGATGACTTCGGGTTCGACTTCAAGAGGATGAATGAGAGGATGCAGAGAATATTCGAGAACCTGATGAAGGGAAACACCCAGGACTATGAGGAAAAGGGCCCGTTTGTATATGGGTTCACATACCGTGTTGGCCCTGATGGGAAGCCTCAGTTCCAGGAATTTGGAAACGTGCCCAGCATGAGAAGAGGTTATGGCAACCAGCTTGAGGGCGACATAAGGGAGCCGATGACGGATTTCAATGAAGACAAGGAAAAGGTATATGTGACTGTGGAACTGCCTGGGGTTTCCAAGGAGAACATAGATCTGAAGATATCGGAAAGAAACATCACCGTTGATGCAAAGGAGGAAGACCGGAAGTACCACAAGTCAATAGATTTCCCATACAGGATACTTACCGACACTGCTTCCGCAAAGTTCAAGAATGGCATCCTTGACGTCGTGGTGAACAAGGAATCTTCAGCGTCAATGTCTGGAAAGAGCGTAAGAATAGAGTGAAGTGGCCAATGGAGAACGACGATCTGGATGATATCATAAGCGCCCTCCTCAGCAGCACGAGGAGGGAAATTCTTAAAATGCTCACAGTGGATGATTCATACGCACTGGAAATGAGCAGATGGCTTGGCGTATCTCAGCAGGCAATAAACAAACAGCTCGAGATGCTTGAAAGGGCAAAACTGATAAGCTCTGCCGGCTTCGTACCGAGCAGTGAAGGCGCATCCAGAAAAATTTATCGTCCGTCCGGATTTTCAACAATCACAATTGACTATTCAAGGAATTTTTTTGAGATAAAGAGAATGGAACTAGATTACAGCGAAAGGCAAGGGGAAGCGTCTGAAAGGGACAATCGGGATCTTCTGGCCGACCTGGAGAGAATAAACAGGAACATCGACGATCTCATGGCCAAACGCACCGAACTGCTAAATGAGAAGGATGAAATCCTTGAATCTCTACATGAACGCGTATCGCAGAGAGCAACCTCACCCATGGAGAGAAATATCCTTCTCAGCTACCTGGATTCCTTGAGTAGTGAAGAAACAGCAGAGAAACTTGGAATACCCGTTGAATTTGTGAGAAGCGTAGTATCAAGATTCACCGCTTAGCGCCGTTTCTATTTCATGCCTGATTACGATCTTCACTGGGAACCCTGAAAGAATCGATATTTTCCATTTCGAATGTATCCGGGTTGCTTAGAATTACGATTGCCGCAGGAGACTGGAAATCAATAGATTTCATTGACATGATGCTTCCGCACAGGATTTTCTCTCCAGCCTGGCTCGCACGCGATACGACACAGACCTGCTCATCATTGAGGAATTTTTCGCCTTCCGCAGAGATTTCCATCTCGAGAAGCCAGGTTATTGCCTGTGAAATCTCGATATTGCGACCTGATTTCAGATCCAGCAGTACAATTGTATGCATTCCATTGCTGTGATTTCTCCTGATCTTAGTGAAAACACTGGTTGGAAAGAACTTATCCGTGATGAATGGAAGCGAGACCGGAGGACCCATTTTATATGTGTAGAGCCCCAATCTGCCGGGAATCACGTTAAGTATGGATGCGTTTTCATACACTCTCACGGAAATGCCCATTGAAATGCACGTCCTCTCGAGAACCTTGTGTGTGGTCGCAGACATTCCATCCCCGGACACAAGTAGAGACACGGTCGTGTTCCGGCTCCTTTCGATTATTGGAGAATCCCCCTCAATGAATTCCCTGCCGACGGGAATTATTTCACGGTTGAAGAACCGGGATATTTCACCCAGGGAACCTTCAGGAAGTATGGAAGTATACGTATCTAGATATACCTCGTCGCTTGATCTTATGAGATCGGCGGACCCAAGTGTTATGCTCTCCAACCCACGGAGTCCTATTCCGATAATGTTAAGCATTGTTGGTTCCCATGTTTTCCTCTATTCCCGCTAGTTCGTTGAGCTTGGCAAGCCTTTCTCCGCCGATTGTGCCAGACTTTATAAAAGCCGAGCCGAAGGCAACAGCAAGGTGTGCTATGAAATTGTCTGTGGTTTCGCCGCTTCTGTGCGAAATAACATTCTTCATCCCTGCCCCCTTGGCTGCTTCCACTGCCCTATATGTAGCGCTAAGTGTTCCTATCTGGTTCACCTTTATCAACACCGCATTGGAGGACTTCTTTTCTATCCCCTTCTTTATCAGCTTCTCATTTGTAGTGTAAATGTCGTCCCCCACAACAAGCGCCTTAGATCCTATTCGCGCTGTAATTATTGCAAACCCTTCGAAATCCGTCTCTTCCAGAGGGTCCTCGATGAAGTAGAAGTTGTGGTCTTTCACCAATGATTCTGCATAATCAATCTGATCATCTCTCGTAATTTTGCCCCTTTTATACACATATTTGCCGTTTTCAAAGAATGAGGTTGCAGCGAAGTCCACTCCAAGCAGAACCTTGACTCCGTGATCCCGTGATATCTCACTGGCTGCCTGTTTCACTGTATCAATGGCCACTTCGTCGGATATGTTGGCAGTCCACGCCCTCTCGTCCCCCACCCCGACACTCTGGCCCTTAAGGTTTTCAGAGAGGATCTCCCCTATTCTCCTGTGGATAAGTGAATTAAGGTATATTGAATCCAGGAATGTTTTTCCCTGTGAAGAAACCAGGAATTCCTGTATGGTTGTACCGTTTCTGGAATGTTTGCCCCCACCGATCACATTTCCTATTGGCTTTGGGATTGATCTCGTGAGAGTTCCACCCACGTAGGCATATAGAGGAAGCCCGAGCAGGTTTGCTGACGCCTTTGCAGAGGCCATGGAAATTGCTGTGGCCATGTTTCCTCCGAGCTGGGAGAAATTATCCGTGCCGTCTATTTCGCTGAGGAGACTGTCGAGTTCAACCTGGTTCCTGGCATTGAATCCAATAATCGCCTTCTTCACCTGCCTGTTGAAGAAGTCCAGAGACGAATCTATTCCCTTGGCAGAGAATGCTACAACTTCAGTTGCCCCCGTACTGGCACCAGCGGGAGCCGAAGCAATTCCAACCGATCCGCCCAGTACAACTTCAGCCTCAATGGTGAAGTTCCCCCTAGAATCCAGCACTTTTCGTACTCGAACATCCCTTATAGAAAAATCCTGCATGATTTATGTAATGGGTTGAATTCATAAATACTTACTTGAATCTTTCATCTCGATCATATTTTTCCTGTACCTATCTACAAAGGTATTGTAGTTATTCTTGTAACTGGTCCAGAGTGTCTTGTATTCTTCATCTATCTTTCCCACGACCTTTGCGGGAACACCAACCGCTATGCTTTCATCTGGTATCTCGAACCTGTTTCTCACAACGGCGCCTTCGCCGACAACTGCCCATTCTCCAACCGCGGCAAAGTCGGAGACCGTAGCCCCCATGCCTACAACAGCCCATTTCCTGACATGCCCGGTATGTATTACAGACAGATGCCCGATTGTAGCATGTTCCTCTATGACGGTCTTTTCACCCGGACGTGCGTGAACAACGCAGTTGTCCTCAATTGCCGAGAAGCTTCCGACTTCGATCCTGCCATAATCGCCACGGAGAACTGCTCCTGGCCCTATCCAGACACCGTCTCCGATCCTGACGTTTCCAATGACCGTTGCGTTCGGAAAGATATAGGACTTGCCTATCTCTGGTACCTGACCTTCAAACGAGTAAACTGACATAGTTCCTGAACGCGTTTATGTTAATAAATTGATTTTCAGCGAACAAGTGCATAAGACTCCCTTAAGAATAGCGGAATATCCGGTGTGAAATCCACTATCCTTCCTGTAATTGCGTGTGCAGCAACCACAGAACCCATTGCAAGGGAATCCTTCATCTGCATATTACGGGATAGCCCCATGTATAATCCAGCGCGGAAAGAATCTCCAGCCCCGGTTGTATCTCTCGGTGCGCCTGCGTTAAATGAGGAGACAGAAAACTCATCTCCTCCGCTATAAAATGTGGATCCCTCCTTTCCGTGCGTAACGATAACCTGCACCCCCATCTGCATTAGATCCTGTAATGCCACTCCGAATTGATCGCGAAGCACCTTCATCTCGTGCGAATTCCCAATGAAGAGATCAGTGTAAGCCAGCATCTCCTTAACTGAGTTCCTGTCATAGTTGTATGAAAGTTCCTGGCTTGGATCAAATATCACCTTCGATTTTCCATGCGCTCTCTCAGCGATCCTAATGTATTCGCCTGCCGGTCCAGTGGAAAGATGGACATATTCATACTCCTCAGCCCTGAACCCCACAGAAGGCTTCCAGCTTTCCATGGGACCCTGAACAACGTACGCGATCTGGTCTGATCCGTCTGAAACCAGGTAACACATTGGGCCAGCAAGGTCATTTTCAATGAAGATGTGATCGGTCCGGACTCCCATTTCCTCGAGTTTTTTCAGGTACGATTCGTGAGTTCTTCGTGAAACTGCAGCGTAGAGATCAAAAGGGAAGCCGAGCCTTGAAGAAACAAGGGCAAAATTGCCTGCTGTACCTCCAAAGTTTTCAGTAACACTATCAACCTTCACTGAACCGCTTGTAGGAAGTGACCCAACCTTAAGGGTGATATCAATGTTCACGTGTCCGAAATATGCAAGAAATCGCTTTTCCATCATATGAGAATGTTCGTTAATAGATATCTTTTTTCCCGGAATAAGGGATGGTAAGTTAATTTAAGCCTGCCTCATTGTCCGTAAGGGGTGGACAGTTGTCTAATAGTGGAGGGATCCGGGATGACCTGAAATCGGTGATAGCCTTTTTTACAATATTTCCCGTCAGGTCTAAATTGCTCCCCACGGCAAGAGGTCTTTATTTCCTTTCAACTCTGGGCCTCGGAATTGGTATTCTTGCCGGCGCAGTCTTTTTCCTGATGTCCTTATACATAGGCCCAGCGTCTGCAGCAATAATATATATATTACTGATCACCGCAATTCCTGGTTTTCACCATCTGGACTCTGTGCTTGACGTTGGCGATGCCCTGATGGCGAGAGGGGATGCGGCCCGGATGGTCAGGGTGATGAAGGATACCGCCACTGGTGCAGGTGCAATTGGCATGTTCATGGTTGTCTACGGAACAACGGCAGCTTTCACTCTTTCCATTGGATATGTAGAAGCTATTGCAGTATTAGCGCTTGCAGAGGCTGTTTCAAAGCTGTCTCTCATAGTATCAGCAACGGGAAGAAAAGCACTGGGCTCCGGGATGGGATCAAGTTTCTTACAATCGGTTTCTCAGGGCGGATTACCAATGCTCATTGTGAATTTAGCCTTGCCGTTCCTCATTTCCATCTTTCTTGGTATTCCTTACATTATTCCCATATTTATCGCTCTTCTCGTGTCGTTCCTCATTACAACAGGGTTGGAAAAAATGCTCTCCGGAATCAACGGAGACGTGCTGGGATTTTCCGGAGAGGTTTCCAGGATGGTTTATATTGTATCGTTTGTGCTGATATCTATGATTTCGGTTCACTATGGTGCCCTAGGATTGAAAATCAACATTTGACATTGCAAAAAAAACTTCCCTGTCCCGTAAAGGTTCGTCGTGAGGTATGGGCGGCTGCATGATCTGTTCAATCGCATCTCCGAATTGATCAAGGAACTTTTTCATTTCTTCTGCATTGTCGCATACAATCATTGCTTTTTTTGTCCGGGCGGATATGCCTGCCGCCCTGATTGCTTTGCCAACCTGGGGCTCTCCGGAAATGTACATAAGCACCAGTGGTCCAAGTTCCCTGACCCTGGAGCTATTCTCCATTCTCCTTCTCGCCCGATCAATTGCTACCATTACTTGCATTTCAGAAACAATACTATCCATATCAATTATAAGAAAAAAGTGATGGTTCTGCCTGGAGAAATCGATTATATCATCTACTCTATTGGGTTTCAATAATAAAATATAAAAAAAATTATCCGACATTTGCTCCAACACGACCCGGCCCAGGTCCCAGATTCTTCGGTTTCAGGAATTGGGATATGCGATCAAGGAACTTCTGCCTCTCAGGTCCTGATACAAATGCATTTTCAAGGACTTCCTGTATATTGTTCACTGGAATTATCTGTATCCTGTCCTTGTGGGTTTCATCGAGAATTATGTCGCCAAAATTAGATACGGGTACTATTACCTTCTTGAGGCCTGACTCAATGGCTGCTTCCACCTTTGCAGTTACGCCTCCCACCGGAAGTACCGCACCCCTAACACTGAGAGACCCTGTCATAGCGAGAGTCTGGTCAATAGGTATATTCTCAATGGCAGAAATAACCGCAGTAGCTATTGAAACGCTGGCAGAATCGCCCTCAACTCCATCGTATGATCCCACGAACTGTATGTGTATGTCCATGTCGGAGATGTCATTTCCGCTGATCTTCTTGAACACCGCTGAAACGTTTTCCACTGCTTCCTTGGCAATTTCTCCCAGCTTGCCGGTCGCTACAACGCTTCCGTTTCCCTTCTTCTGCGCAGGAGTAACTTCTGCTACGATTGGCATTACGACACCAGTATAATCTGCCATTCCGCTGTTTGCGCCCATAACCGCCAGACCATTGACCATGCCGACAGCCTCCCCTTCGGTGAGGAACGTCTTGTAATTTTTCCTGACTTCAATCATCTTGTCGGCAACCTGTTGCTCAAGGGGCTTGCTTAGGTTCTTAGCGGCGATCACATGCTTCGAGGTGACGATATCGGCCTTCTCGCTGATTGCTATATCTCCAGCTACCCTGATCAGTCCGCCTAGTTCACGCAACCTCAGTGTGAGTTTGCCCTTTCTCCCTGAACGTTTCTGTGCCTCCTTTATTATCTCAACCACGGCGCTCTTGTCAAGGTGCGGGATCTTCTTGTCTTTCTGAACTTCCTGCGCAATGAACTGCACAATCTTGTCCCTGTTTGAGTCATTGTCGTCGAAGGTATTATTGACATATACCTCATAGCCGTATCCACGGATACGGGATCTTAAAGCGGGATGTATTCCCTGAACGGCATCAAGGTTACCGGCTGCAACCAGAACAAAATCGCATGGAACAGGTTCTGTCTGTACCATTGCTCCGGCACTGCGTTCGCTCTGACCAGAAATGGAAAACTTCTTCTCCTGCATCGCGGTCAGGAGAGCCTGCTGGCTTTCAGGACGCAGGAGGTTCATCTCATCTATGAATAGTACCCCCTTATGCGCCTTGTGAATGTTTCCAGCCTCTACCCTGTCATGCGCTGGGGTCTCCAGCCCCCCAGACTGAAACGGATCATGCCTGACGTCTCCCAGCAAAGCCCCTGAATGAGCGCCGGTTGAATCTATGAATGGGGGCTTCTCATTTGGAGTATGGGTAACCAGCAGCTTGGGAATCATGGCCTTTTCCTGCCTGAAGCTTGGGTTCATTGCGAGCGCAACATAGAGTATAGCTGCAGCGATTATTGCATAAAACAGAATTATGACTCCATAAAGAAATGCAAATATTATCCCAATGAAAACAATGGAGAATATTATCAGCATTATTGTGCGTGCTCTATCTCGCTTTACTCTTTCTGCCTTGATCTGGTATTGTTTCACCACTTCCTTTCCCTTGCCGGCGGGAAGCGTCTTGACCTTTGGCCTGTTGGAATCCTCTGGATTTGGGAATACAAGAATATCTTCCAGGTCTTCCTTTGGAAGGAAATCAACCATAGATTGCGCAAGCATGGATTTGCCAGTTCCCGGGTCTCCGATAAGCAGCACGTGCCGCTTCTGGAGAGCAGCCTTTTTTACTACGTCCCCTGCACTCTCCTGCCCGATGACCTGGTCAAAAAGAATTGGGGGTACCTTAACATCTTTGGTTGTAGTGATCTGTAACCTGTTTACATAATCCTCAACATTTTCGACCGTGTCTTCCACAACTACGTATCGAAATTCAATAATTAAGCCTTTTCAATACTCAATCAATATTGCATAACCTGAATAAGCATGTACATATCATGATAATATTAACGCGCATGTGCTGAAAATCAGCTTTTTATAAGAAACATGGCCATATGGAAAACTGGATGTATTTGGGAAACGGTATGCTAAAAATTAACCTATTTCCACAGCAAAAATCTTTTTCTGGGTGAACATTGCCTTCATTGCCCGTACTTCATCGACTACGTCCGGGTTGATCTTGAAATATTTGAAGCCGTTTTTAGTCTGTTCCGCTTTCACGAGAGCCAGCCCAACCAGGCTTTCCTCTACCGTATATCTCACGCCCAGCCCCTCAAGACATCCCTTCACATTCGAAGGATCTGATTTTATGGCTCGTGATATCTCTGAGAGATATGACCGGTAAGGGTATATGCTCAAAAGATAAAACAGAGCTTTCCTTCGAAGCTCGCTCCTGTTCAATGATCTTATTACGTTTCCGTCTGCTACCGTTTCCATAACGTTATATTCCATAAACTATATTTAAGACTTTTTGTCAGACAAATAACCGATATGTCCTACTACACCTCAACTGCACAATATACCTACATAATGGTTTATAAGAGCGTTGGGAGTTTTAGGGAAGCAATTCAAAGTCAAACAAACTTCTTTCATGACACCTTCAGAGAGGAGATACACGGACTTCCCTCCATAGGAAAGCTCACTAATTTGCTTTGTATTCTAATAATGAATGTTTAGAACTATTAAACTAAAGCTCCCCTATGACAGATCAGTCATCGAGACAGCCAGACAA
>Ga0207433_10004785_pt1 | contig 24631 bp, 29 predicted proteins | sample YelNatPaOPGAMG01_FD_187559 | JGI IMG/M metagenome (GOLD analysis project Ga0207433, IMG submission 187559) | Hot spring thermophilic microbial communities from Obsidian Pool, Yellowstone National Park, USA - OP-RAMG-01 (SPAdes) (version 3) | ecosystem: Environmental > Aquatic > Thermal springs... | reverse complement strand
GCCATCATTTTTCTTCAATTGCGGGTGCAGGTCCGATTTTAGGACCGGTCATTGCCTGTGCAGTCTGGGGCTGGGGTCCAGCAATTTTGTGGATTATCCTTGGTTCAATCTTTGTTGGTGGGGTTCATGATTTCTCAAGTCTGATGGTTTCTCTGCGAAATGATGGACGTTCTATTGGTGATACAACTGAATCTGTGATGGGAATAAGGGCAAAGATTCTCTTTTCTCTTTTTGTCTGGCTTGCTCTGATATTGGTGATTGCAGTCTTTGCCGCATCAGCAGCCAAGACCATTGAGACAACTCCACAGATTGCCATTCCAACATTTGGAATCATTCCTACTGCAATTCTTGTCGGGCTTATGCTCTACAGATGGCGGATGAATACCATTATTTCAACTGCGATCGGCGTAGTTTTGTTATTTGGTCTCATTCTTTTAGGCTGGTATGTTCCTATAAAATGGACTTATTATGGCTGGCTCTTTTCGCTATTGATTGCCTATGCCTATACCGCATCAATTTTGCCGGTAAATATTATCCTCCAGCCAAGGGATTACCTCTCTTTCTTTGTCCTTTTCTTTGGTTTAATTGTTGGTTATCTTGGGGTCATCATCACCCATCCGACAATTCATACACCACATTTTGTCAGTTTCAAAGGAAGCGAAGGTTATCTATTTCCAATGATGTTTGTGACCATTGCCTGTGGTGCAATATCAGGATTCCATTCCCTTGTTGCCAGTGGCACAACATCAAAACAATTGAATAATGAACGGGATGCAAAGAGGATTGGTTATGGTGCAATGCTTACAGAAGGCGTTTTGAGCACACTTGCCGTGATTTCAGTCTGTGCAGGTCTTTACTGGTATGGAGGTCCTGATGGTTTTGTCTATCCTGAGTTGATAAAAGGCGGAAACTGGATTGTTGCCTTTGGAAAGGGCTATGGAGAGATTACAAAACCAATTCTTGGAGTCTTGGGGATGTTTATCGGTATTACAATGCTCAAAACCTTTATCGTCACAACCCTTGACACCGCAACCAGAATTACCCGCTATATCGGCACAGAATTGTTTGGTGAAAAATTTGGTATTGGTTTTATGAAGAATATGTATATCAATAGTGCGATTGTTATCGGACTTGCAACCTATCTTGCAATGGGTCCGTGGCAGAATATCTGGCCTGTATTTGGTGCCTCAAATCAACTCGTTGCCGCACTGGCACTTTTGGTTGTGACAACCTGGCTATTAAGCAGAAAAAAGGTTGGTCTTTTTACCTTGATTCCTGCTATATTTATGCTTTTGGTGACGATAACAGCATTGGTTCTTCAGGCAATAAAATTCTTTTCCACGCAGAAGATTATGCTCGGTGTTATTTCGGTAATTCTGATTTTTCTGGCAGTTTTTATGATTGAAGAAGCGATACAGAATATACCGAGGATGAAAAAAGAGACGGGATATTGACTTTTGTCGTTTTCTGGGTATAATTCGGAGTAATACCCAAGATGTTAACGTTCCAATGCATTCATAGGTTTATATGGTTATTATTTTTTAATCAACACCAAATTCATCTTAAAGAGGAGGTTTAATGAACTTCGGAATTCCAAAGGAATTACCGCCATTTAAGGAAATACCCGAATATCGGGTTGGCCTTTCTCCAATGGCGGTTAAAGAGTTGCTCATCTTAGGAGCAAAGGTATATGTTGAATCGGGTGCAGGTGAAGGTGCTGGTTTTACAGATGAAGAATATGTGAAAGCGGGTGCGGAAATTGTTTATTCAAAAGAAGAAGCATATCGCCGGGCTGATATCGTTTTAAAGGTCCGTCGTCCCCAGCAGGAAGAGTATTCTTACATAAAAGACGGTCAGATTATTATGGGTTTTATTCATCTTGTGACTGCAAGCAGGGAATTCTTACAATTAATTCAGGAAAAGAAGATTACTCTGCTTGGTTATGAAATTGTCCAGCGTGATGATGGGAAGTTACCGATTGTGATTCCAATGAGCGAGATGGCAGGTAAACTTGCTGTTCAACTCGCCGGAAGATTGCTGGAATCACCATCTGGTGGTAGGGGTATTCTACTCGGTGGTCTGCCCGGCATTCCACCTGCTGAGGTAGTAATTTTAGGCTGTGGGACCTTAGGTTCAAATGCAGCAAAGAGTTTTGCTGCGCTTGGTGCTAATGTTTATATAGTTGATGTAATACGTGATAAACTGGATAATTTAATGTGCCATACTGAAGGGAGTAGAATTACAACGATGTTCTCAACAAGATACAATCTTGAAAAACTTGTGAAATTTGCTGATGTGCTCATTGGTGCTGTTCTTGTTCCTGGCAAGCGGACACCAATCCTTGTAACTGCAGATATGGTGAAGACAATGAAGAAGGGTTCGGTTATTATTGATTTTGACATTGACCAGGGTGGTTCAATAGAGACTGCTAAAATTTCCCCAACCGGAAGATTTATTTACAATGTTGATGGTGTTGTTCACTTCTGTATGCCCAATGCTACGACACTTGTTGCCCGAACTGCGACCCATACAATATCTTCTACAATCTTTCCCTATCTAAAAGCGATAAATGAACTTGGTTTTGAAAGGGCATTAAGGGAACTTCCAGAACTTGCCCGGGGAATTTATGCTGAGAAAGGTGAAGTTAGAAAGGAGTATCTTGCATGAACTGGTTTGATGAATACAAAAAGAAAAAATGTTCAATTGAGGAAGCAGTTTCTGTAGTAAAGAGTAATGATCGGATATATATCAGTGGTAATGCGGCAACACCGATGACCTTGATGCAGGCGCTGGCTATGCGTAAGGATGAATTATTTAATGTTGAGGTAGTCCATGTGCTTTTATTTGGTGATGATCCTCTCTCAAAACCTGGAATGGAAGGACATTTTCGACATAATTCATTGTTTGTAGGACCTGGTGATCGGGCAGCGGTTAATGATGGACGTGCAGATTATATTCCTATTTTTCTATATGAAATTCCTGATCTATTTTATTCAGGTTTGTTGCCGCTCGACGTGGCTTTTTTGCATTTATCACCACCAGATGAACACGGATTTATGAGTTTTGGGGTAGAATGTCTCGCATCAAAGGCGGCGGCTGAGACAGCGAAAATTGTTGTTGCCCAGGTAAATGAAAAAATGCCGAGGACTCTTGGTGATTCATTTATACATATTTCAAGAGTTCATAAGATTGTTGAGGTGAACACTGACCTTCCCGAACTTGAGTCACCACCATTCACTGATGTTGAAAGAAAAATTGGACAGTATATCGCCGATCTTGTGGAAGATGGATCAACCTTGCAGTTGGGAATAGGAGGAATCCCGAATGCCGCATTAAAGGCGATGTTTAATAAACGTGACCTTGGGGTTCATACTGAGATGGTATCGGACAGCATTATGGAAGCAATAGAGGCGGGGGTTATCACGGGTGCAAAAAAGACGCTGCATCCATACAAAGTTGTTGCAACATTCTATCTTGGTTCGCGCCGTTTATATGAATTTATTGATAACAATCCTATCTTTGAAACCCATCCAACAAATTATACAAATCATCCGACAGTTGTTGCCCGAAATGATAAGATGGTTGCGATAAATTCTGCAATTGAGGTTGATATTACCGGTCAGGTATGTTCAGATTCCATTGGCACAAAGATTTATTCGGGTTTTGGTGGTCAGGTGGATTTCATTCGCGGCGCTGCGCAATCCAAGGGTGGCAAGCCAATTATTGCTCTGCCTTCTACGGCAAAGAATGATACAGTTTCCAAGATTGTGCCGACATTACAGGTTGGGGCTGGTGTAGTAACGACACGGGCTGATGTTCATTATGTTGTTACTGAATACGGTGTGGCTTATTTGCATGGCAAGAATCTACGTCAGCGTGCCGAGGCATTAATAAATATTGCCCATCCCAAATTCCGTCCCTGGCTTGAAGAAGAAGCGAAGAAGAGGAAGTTATTATAGTTTTTCGTTATACGGTATCGCTGCCCGTATCATTAAAAGTTATAGGGTCATAGATGACTAATAAAAATAGAATTAAAAGTTTTCGTGATTTAGAGGTATATCAAAATACATATAAGGCATCGGTAGATATTGCGACTAAAATACTACATAGACTCCCTGAGGCTGAAAAATATGATTTATATTCTCAACTCAGCAGGTCTTCCAAAGCAATACCGCGTCTTATCGCAGAAGGGTTTGCAAAAAAACATCAAAAGCACGGCTTTCAGAAATATATTGATGACGCAATGGCTGAATGCAATGAAACGATTGTTATTTTGGAACAGATTAAGGATATTTATAAAATTGAGGAAGATCTTTGTAAAGACTTGATTGATGTTTATGATAAGTCAGCGCGTCAGTTATATAATCTGGCGCTCGCCTGGGATTCATTTAAAAATAGACGTAATACTAAACCGAATAACGATACGGGCAGCGAAACCGTAAGACGATTAACGTTAAATCACATTGCCCTTGCAGTTAAAAACATTTCCGATAGCCTCAAAATATGGGAGGATTTATTTGGTTTTGAATTATTGAAAATAGTGGATGTCCCAGAACAAAAGGTGAAGGTCGCAATACTTGAATTGGATGATGTCCATATTGAATTACTTGAACCATTAAATCAAGAAAGCACGGTTGCGAAATTCATTGAAAAAAGGGGAGAAGGACTTCACCACCTTGCATTTGAGGTTGAAGATATTGAAAAGGCATTAAAGGAATTGAAAGAGTCCGGTGTAAAATTAATTGACGAAAAACCGCGCAAGGGTGCAATGAACACAAAGATTGCCTTTATCCATCCCAGTTCTACAGGCGGCGTTCTGGTTGAACTCTGTGAGGTGTGATTTGAGTTATCTGCCTCCATTTTTTTCCATAATTAGAAGACTACTGAAGAAAAGGTTCAATATGTAATAGTCGGCGGCGTTGCCGCAATCATTTATGGTGTGCCAAGGGTAACTTTTGACCTCGATGTAGTAATAGATTTTTCAAAAACCAATGTTATAAAATTTTGTAAAATTCTTCAGGAATTCAAACTTGCGCCAGTGGTTCCAATAAATCCACTGGACTTCGCTAACCCGCGAAAGAGAAGCGAATGGATAAGAAAGAAGAATGCGAAGGTTATTAATTTTAAAGATGCAAAAGGCAATTATGCCCTTGGATGTGTTATTGATATATGATTACAAAAAATTAGAAAAAACTGAGATAGAAATAGAAGAGGTAAAATTTAAAGTTGTTGCTAAAGAAACCCTTATAAAACTAAAAAAGGATGCAGGACGGGATATTGATATTAGGGATATCAGGAACTTGAGAGAGTTATGAACATCTATAAAAAGAGACTCTGTAATTCCTATCGTATGTTGCTTTTTTTGAAAAAAATTTATCCATCAGAAAGAATAAGATACTGGCGTGATCTTCAGTGTAACCGTGATGGAACACCCCAGAGACTCTGGACATTGCGTGCCCGATTGAAATTGAGTATTTCAGAATTTGCAAAATCCATAGGATTGTCTGCAAAGAAGTATGAGAAATTTGAAAGGATAGGTGAAAGAGTGCCAGAAAAGATTATTAAACTTGTTGCTGAAAAGTATGGGGTATCAATTAAGTGGTTGAAGGCTGAGATATGAAAAATTTAAGAATGGGGAGGTTTTTATGCATATAGAAACCAACATCGTGCACGGTGGAATACATCCTGATGAAAAGACCGGGGCACATGTTCCACCGATTTATATGACCTCAACATTTGTATTTAAGGATGTTGACCACGGTGCACGATTATTTAAAGATGAAGAGCAGGGGTATATCTATACCCGTCTTGGAAATCCCACGATTGATCTATTGGCAAAGAAAATGGCAATCCTTGAATCAGGTGAGGCTGGTCTGTGCTTTGCTTCTGGTATGGCTGCAATCTTTGCCACAGTCTTGACCTGTTGCAAAGCTGGCGACCACATAATTTCAGATAAAGTGATTTATGGAGGAACATATGCTCTGGTTAATGGTTTATTGCCAAAAATTGGCATAAATACTACATTCGTTGATACCACAATTGACCAGGAGATAATTTCGGCAATAAGACCAAATACAAAGATGATTTTGATTGAATCTCCAGCAAATCCGACCTTAAAGATAAATGATATTGCCCATATTGCAGATATTGCCCATAAACATAATATTAAACTCTGTGTTGATAATACATTTGCCACGCCATATCTTCAAAGACCCATAGAACTCGGAGCAGATATAGTATTGCATTCTGCGACAAAATACCTTGGCGGGCATGGTGATTTGATTGGTGGTATTGTTGTTGGAAAAGAAGATTTTATTAAGACAATGGATAAAGAGGTTGCTATTGATGTAGGTGGCTGTATATCACCTTTTAATGCCTGGTTGATATTGAGGGGTTTGAAGACCCTTGCGGTGCGAATGGAGAGGCATTGTGCAAATGCAATGGCACTTGCGCGATTCTTAAAGAGCCATCCTAAGGTTGCTAAGGTCTATTATCCTGGGCTTGAGGACCATCCTGGTCATAACATTGCAAAAAAACAGATGCGATTATTTGGTGGTATGCTCGGTTTTGATCTTAAAGGTGGCAAAGAGGCAGGTAAGGTTTTGATGAATTCGGTTAAATTATGCACCCTTGCCGTGAGCCTTGGTGATACAGATACCTTAATTGAACATCCAGCTTCAATGACCCATTCTACCTATACTGAAGAAGAATTGATAAAGGCAGGGATAAATCCGGGTTTTGTGCGAATATCTGTGGGCATTGAAAATGTTGAAGACCTTATTGAGGATTTAAAGCAGGCATTGGAGAAAATCTGAAAAGTAGTAGTGGTTTCTAACCGCGATTTATACTTTATCCCAAACCCACCATTGCCCATATCTTTGGTTTTCCGTTGTTCTGGAGTTTTGTCTTCCTTTTTGGTGGAATTTGTGCAATCTACCACGCATTCTGCAATTGTGTAAAATGCCCGAAGGCTATGTAGGGGCAGGGCTTGTCCCTGTCCGACTTTAATTTTATGAATTTTTATCCTCTCCCTTGATGAGAGAGGATAAAGGTGAGGGTGATAAGTGAAAAGAATAAACATAAAAGTCATCCCTAACGCAAAAAAGAATTCGGTCTGCGAAGAAGATGGCATCTTCAAAGTCTATGTCAATGCGCCTCCGGTTGAAGGTAGGGCAAACAATTCAGTAATTGAGGTCTTATCAGAATATTTCAATACCTCCAAGAGCAACATAAAAATAATCAGAGGCGAAAAATCACGAAATAAGATAGTAGAGATAGAAGATTGACTACAAAATTCTTTCGTATTTAGACTGAAAACGTGGAATTGCACAATAACAATTCAATTGCTATTAAACCAATACCCAAATCTCCTGCTTCATTAAAAGTCCCAATACATCCAAAAAATTTTATATTTAAATAGCGTCAAAAAATTATAAATAAAGAGTTAAAAGATATTGAAAAAAATGAATTATGTTATTGGAAAAAGTAAAAAATGGAATGTTGAAGATTGAATATAAAAAATATACTCCATCACGCGGCCAGTCTACCGCAGATGGAAATTTTAGAAAAAGAGTAAAAAAGGATTGAAATCAACATAAATAAGGGGGATAATATGAAGAATTTTTCCCAATTATCTAAAATTGTGAATAAGAAAAAAGTAAGTATTTTTTTGACGTTAATTTTTATCTTCTGGGGGTGTGTTACAACAAAGAATAAAAGCTTAAATACAATGATTGGCACTTCATATGAGGACGCAATTGTTATTGATGCTGAAAACACACCGTATGGAATTGAGGCAGAATATAAATGGTTAAGTGAAAGTTATCCTGGATACAAATTTAAGTCACAGACGTTGCAACTTATTGATGGAAAACCATATGATGTTATAACGATTATAACTAAAGAAGGCGAAGAAAAGAAAATATATTTTGACATTTCAAAATTTTTTGGAAAATGGTAAATAAAGTGCAAAATAGCCTGTATCTATGAGATTAATACAAATCCTTAATGCTTTTCTACATAAATCACGAAACTGGGCATCTGGTCGCAGGTGGCATCTACGGTTGTTATTATGGTTTTATCTTCTCTATATCTTCATACGCTATGTAATAAATCCTGATTATCAGAGCATATTTGCACCGCTGAACCTGTGTTTTCATGAACTTGGCCATCTTGCCTTTGCCCTTTTTGGAAACTTTATCTGCATCCTTGGTGGCTCATTTTTGCAATGTTTTATTTCTGTAATTGGTATCATTATGTTCTATCATCAGCGGGATTTCTTTGCTATTTCTGTAGCATTGGTCTGGCTGGCGACAAATTTTTATAGTGTTGCCACATACATCGCAGATGCCCGGGCAATGGCTCTGCCTTTGGTCACACTTTTTGGTGTTACTCCTGATGTTGCCCACGACTGGAATTATATCCTCGGGATACTGGGTTTACTTCGTTTTGATACCACAATTGCTTTTCTGGTTAGGATTCTTGGGTTTTTCTCAATGCTTGCTGGAGTTGTTTATGGTGGCTGGCTCATTCTTGAGATGATAAAAAAACCGACAACAAAAAATGATCCTCCTTCGTGATTATAATTCCATTCAACATAAACTGGGAAGGTATTTTATTTAATGGGCAAGATCTCATTCTGTATAGCATATCAAAAACCAATAAAGGTCTTCTTTTTTGACAAAGAAAACTTTCAGAAAGAAGTCAAATCGGCATTGAAGTAAGATGTAATTTTGCTTGATTATTCCATTTTAGCATTTAATAATAAAAAAGTTATGTGATATAAAAAAGACGGGGTGAGGCAGTTGGTGGCAATTGAAGAAATGTTGAGGCATTTAGGATTATTAACGATAATTAATTGCCTTCAATTGCCTTATTTTTTGACAATAAGGAGGAAATTATGACCGAGGCTATTGTGGGTTTGTCTATAGCAGTTTTGTGCCTTATACTGGATGAGGTCTTTGTTAAAATGCGGATGCCGGCTTATTTCAGAAATTTATTATTTTTGTATAGTATCAATAATTTGACAAATAAGGTCAATTATAAACTTCCATCGGTAAATCTCCTGCAGGATATCATATGCACTTACATCAAAAACAAGTATCGGCTATTTGAGGTGAGCCAGAAAGAGGTTTTCTATCGTGAATTTGTCTGGGATTATTCAGTCTCAAAATATACAGTCTGTCCAATACACGGCACAATTGAACTGGTGAATCCACAAAAGGCGAAAATTACGGTCTGCCTGAATCTTTCAATCCCGGGCGTGGTCCTTGTTATTTTGCTGGCATTAGGCTATAGAGTTCACGGCACAACTGCTTTGTGGATAATACTGGCATTTTTACTGGTCATCGGTGTTTGGTATTATATTTTAATTAAAAGGCGAGTAGATGTCCTATCACGGGCAGTAAAAGAATGGCTGGAAAAGGCAGATAAAAAAATATGATGAGATACCTTCCCTCTCACTTCCTTCCCTCTCACTTCGTAAGTGTGGGGAAGGTTAAAAACACATAGTCAAAAAGTTATGAAATTTCATAGGATTTCCCCCCACACTTACGAAGTGTGGGGGGATTACCTTAATTTTAAAATTACCCTTGAATTTTGAAAAAAGTCGCATATAGTTATTATTAGAAGATATGAAACCCAAAAGATACATTGTATGGTCAACAGATAAAGAATTGAATCTGGATGACCCATTCCAGAGAAAGTGGTATATTACACAGGTTTTGACTTATGGCAGAGCAGAAGATATTGCTACACTTGATTGGGAGGAGATAAAAAAAATCCTTCCCGATTTAAACCTTCCCAAAGATGTCAGAATGCTATGGGAGGACTATTTTAATGCCAAAAATGAACATAAGTGAAAAACCAAACTTGAGGGCATTTTTAAATCCCAATCCTGTACTTCGGGGTGATATACTTATTGACCCTCACGGCCGAAAATACAAAATGAATAATGACCCATTTTTAGAAGTTGAGATGTTCAATTTCCCAAGAGGGGAATACAGTGTAAATTTACGGATACCCTTTAAGTTAACACAAAGGATAAAAGTAAACTCATCTTGTTTTTCCATCTATTTTCTTGACCCGAGGTTTGAGGATAATACAATATCAAAAGTAAGATTAGAAGTGGTAGGGGAAAGAGTTAAAAGTGAATTTGAAGTGCCTATCCGTGTTCATAAATTATCAGGGAAAGTTTGTAATTTTGATGAAAAAGCTACGATTGCGTATATATGGGCGACCCGAAATATCCCGGTTAAAAATTCTATGATTGTGAAAACTGACCAGGAAGGAAATTATGAACTTTATTATCCCGAAGGCAGGCGATTGAGAGTCTTTGTTGGTGATACAACATATGGGAGAACAACCCTTGAATCCTGGATTATGGCGGATGAATTAAAAAGTGATGTAGAAATAGATCCTCATATTGGGGGTAATTGGGAACTTTATGAATTTAGGTGTTGGTTTTTTGATGGTATATGGAATCTGTTTTTTCTGCCCGCGATTGTAAGTTCTAAAATTCTACCTGAACTTAATAAAAGAGATTTAAGAGTTTGGATTAATAATATAGAAGGTGATATTAGAAAATTTACATACCATAAAGTATATTATAGAGGGAAAAAGTCTGGTGCATATTATCCTGCATATTTAGCGTGTGTAATTGGAGATAGATATTCAAACCGTCTTTCCTGGCCAGTAAAAATAAGAGCACAGATTGATTCAAAGAGAGGCAGGGGAGAGGCCTGGTTTATTCATTATCAGATATGAGATTAAACGATGAAGATTGAGGATATGTTTGGTAATCTTCCTGTATTATATACGGAGCGATTGATATTGAGAAAGATGTGTATGGAGGATAATGAGATTGCCTATGCCTTATCAAGAAAATATTGGGGAAGAGGTTTGATGACCGAGGCGGTAAAAGAGGTAAGTAAATTTGGATTTGAAAAGATGAATTTGAACTTCTTGACAAAATAGAATTTTTGGAATAACTTTATATTAACTAATAATCCTTAAACATTGAGGATAGGTTAAAATAGTATTATAGGCGTAGAAATTTAGTGTAAGATTGTGGTTGAGAAGAGAAATTGAAAATTGGAGGTTATAATGCTTTTTCTATATCTCTTTACCATTACTACTATCTTGTGGCAGGAAAATTTCACAGATGGTCCAGCCACAATTAGCCAACTTTTTGACTCAAAGATAGATGTTTGCCATAAAGATGGCAAGGTCATCCTGAAGGCAGAACCAGGTCTTGATAATTTTCCCAATGCCTGGTTTTATCTTGATGAAAATCTTGCATTCACTGACAAAGATGTGCTCGAATTGTCTATGAAGGTAGAAAGTTGCGAGATAAGATTGAGATACTTTTATCGTAAAGAAGGCAAAAGAGAATATTACAGTGGTGTGCGCATTATCTCTCCTGATACCGCATATCAAAAGATTATATTGCCATTAGACGAAGCGAGACCTTTCTACGGCGCTGAATTTCCTGAGGCTTTAACCCCGGGTAAAAAGCCAGTTCTTTACATCTTTATGAGTAGTGATATCCCAGGAATGTTTGATGTTGAGATTGATTGGATTTCTATTATAAGACGAGAATCAGACAAGGAGGAGAAATGAAGAAAATTACCCTTTTTCTAATAATCTTTGTGCTATTCTCTTTTGCTGATTATCCCTGGTCTCCAAATGTTAGGGTGAGCACAGATGTGCCTTGGGATACGCTTAATCAAGGGGAATCATGCTTTGATGTCTTTGGCGATTCTATTGTATCAATTTGTAATACAGCTGAAAGGGGACAGGTCGCGAATGCACCTTATGCATATTCCTGGAACACTGGAATGACTTTTACTCAGATACCATTTAGAGATTACTCAACAGGAATCACCTGGCATACTGACCCTGTGATTGCATTTGATGATTCAGGTTATGTCCATATGCTCATACAATATTCTGCTACTTTTGCCAATCACTATTTTTCAAAAGATGGCGGTATGACCTGGATTGATACAACCCGTATTAATTCTTTATCGGGTTTTGATAAGCCGTGGATGGTGGTTAATAAGAACGAAATATACATCACCTGGCAACATTCTGGTTCACAAGAAGGGATCTGGTTTGCTAAGTCTACAAATTATGGTGCTACTTTTACTGACCGCAGGATTTGGAACAGACTTTATATCACTGCTTTGTGTATGGATGAAAATGAAAACCTTCATTTAGCTTTGGTTGATTATACTACCGGAAATTATGTCTGGTATCGAAAATCAACAGATAGAGGGGAGACCTGGTCGAATGAAGTCTATGTCGGTGATTGGCAATATACAAGTAGTTACGGCGATCGCGCACCGATAAACTCAATTACTGCAAAAGGCAATGTTGTTTTTATTACTTGGGTAGATAATTCATGGGATGGCAGTTGGGATATTTCGGCAGCGCGTTCTACAGATGGTGGCTTAAGTTTTGGTCCTAAATTTCGCGTTAATGATATCACTACCGGTGGTCAATGCAAAGGCTGGGCACATTTTGATGCATATGGTGGTCTTCATGTAATGTGGTATCATACTCCCGATTGGCCAACCAATTCAAACAGCGTCTTTTCTTTGCGCTATCAATATTCTCCAGACAGCGGTCGAACTTTCTATCCAAGTATCAGGATTTCAGATACTGAGGCACCGAGTCATGCAGACTTTATGGGTGAATATCATATTTTACGCAGTGATAGTCAATACCTCTATGCAATCTGGACCGATGGCAGAAATCCACGTGATAATGACCTTTATTTTAGCAAAGCATTACTTTCAGAATTGGCCTGCAGAGAAAATCAGAGGTATAACCATTGCAAGATTGATAAAATCCTGAGTTGCCCAACAATTTGGTCGGGTCGAATATCTCTTAACGTTGCACAAGATAATGGTTATTTAGACCTCAAGGTTTATGATGGAACTGGCAGGTTGATTAGGAGTTTATACAAGGGTGTGATTACAAATGCGATGCGGATGAGTTTAAACAGCGCAGACTTTCCACCCGGGATTTTGTTGATCATTGCAAATTCTGAATCACGCCGGGAAGTTAAAAAGGTTGTGAACTTAGGAGCAAGATAAACATAAAACTGATTTATGTATTTTTCGAATATACCTTTCCCCCACTTACGAAGTGGGGGGAAAGGTAAAAAAACATAGTCGAAAAGTTATGAAATTCCATATAGTTGTCACCCCCACTTACGAAGTGGGGGTGGGTCTTACAAAATATAAACGGACAACCACAAGGGTTGTCCCTACGATTGGGATTTGAATTTTTCGGCACAAGAATTTTACAAAGATTGGGATTTAAAATGACAAAAGTAGGGCAGGCAATACGGAAACATTAAAATTTAGAGATTTTAAAATTTGTCCAGACCAACCCGACAAAATTGTTCCAATTTTGTCGGTAAGCACTTGACATTTTTGGATATTGGCTATTAATTGTTTCTGTACCAAAAGGGGGTTATGGTGTTAATATTGGCAGTAATTGTCGGATACATAGCAATGCTGGTTCTGAGTCCACTCCCGGTGCTCGGTCCAATCATTGCTGGTTTTATTGCAGGGTTGATAATCGGTGGAATAAAAAATGGAATGCTGGCTGGATTTTTGAGTGGGACTATTGAAGGGATACTTGCTGGTATTTTACTACCAGCCATTGGCGGTTTATTGGGAAGTCTTTTTGGTCGTGGCGCAATTTTCGGGGGACTCGTCGGTGCAATAATTGGTGCAGGTATTTTTCTTACTACACTATATTTTGGTCTTCTTGGTCTGATTGGTGGTGCGCTTGGTGGTCTTGTCAGACCAAGAAAAAAAATAAAACGGGAGAATGAGATGGCTAAATATATAGTAAAAAGTGGCGAATCAATCGAAGAAGCAATCGTGATATTAGATGTAAAAAACGAAGATGAAGGTGTGAGTGCTGAATACAAATACCTTGCACATAAATTCGGCATCCGTGGTAAAGACTGGCAATTGATTCGCCAGGGTTTTGTTCCATCTGGTAGCAGGCAGTATGACGAAATAGAAATTGAACTATCGGATCGCACCCGTAAAACAATATATTTTGATATAACCTCTTTCTTTGGAAAATTCTAAATAAAAAATTTTGGGAGCCTTAAAATCTTTGACCATCCTGAATGGGGAATGATTTTTCTCTGGATTAATGTGGGGTTAAACATCAGGTTTTAGATATTCTATTTTTATTGACCTTTGTTGTTTTTTAAGTATAATTACACCACAAAAGGAGTGTTATGCCAAAAGTAGTTATCATTATGGGTTCAAAAGCCGATATGGAGTATGGTAAAAAGATTACAAGTATTCTAAATGATTTTGGTATAGATTATGTTATGCGTATTGCCTCTGTCCATAAAACTCCGTTAAAGGTCTTGAAGATTATAAAAGAATATGATTCAGATGATGTTGTGTTTATTACTATTGCCGGAAGGAGTAATGCCCTTAGCGGTTTTGTTGATGCCCAGACCACAAACCCGGTTATTGCCTGCCCACCACCACCTTCAGATGCCTGCCTATGTGTGGATATTTTTTCAAGTTTGCGTATGCCCTCAGGTGTCTGCCCGATGACAGTCCTTGGTGCAGAAAATGCAGCGCTTGCGGCTATTAAGATTCTTAGTATTAAGGAAAAAAGATTGGTTTCAAAGATAAAGAAGTATCAGACAGAAATGAAAAAAAAGATTGAACAGGCAGATAAGGAGGTCTCCAGCAATGGGTAGTGTTAAAGACCTTGGAATCATTAAATCACCTACTGAAAAAGAATCAGGTATTGGTCATTTTGTCTTTTCTGATAGATATTCGGTCTTTGATTGGGGTGAGATGCCCGACCATATTGCAAATAAAGGTGCAGCCATCTGTATTGCCACTGCCTATTATTTTGAAAGACTTGAGGAATCAGGGATAAGAACACATTATCTTGGGCTTGTTGAAGACGGAAAGGCAAAGATGTTGAATGAGCTTAATAAACCATCAAATACTATGGAAGTCAAATTGCTAAGGGTTATAAAACCTCAACTTATTGGTGATAAATACGACTATTCTGTTTATAAAAAAGAAACTGCAAATTTTTTAATTCCCCTTGAAGTCATCTATCGCAATGCATTACCCGAAGGTTCTTCAGTCTTCAAGAGATTGAAAGAAGGAACACTGAAATTGGCTGATATTGGATTGGATAAAATGCCAGAGCCTGGGCAGATCCTTGAAAAGCCAATATATGATGTATCCACAAAACTTGAGATTACTGATAGGTATCTAACCTGGGATGAGGCAAAGGATATCTGTGGACTTTCAGATTCAGAACTTAATGAGATGAAAAGGATAGTTGCTTTTATCAATGAATTGATTACAAAAGAGACTAAACGGCTTGGTTTGTTTAATGAAGACGGCAAGATTGAACTTGGGTTTGATGAAGATAGAAACTTTGTCCTTGTTGATGCCATAGGCACCCTTGATGAATGTAGATTTACCTATGAAGGAATGCCGGTGAGCAAAGAGATTGCGCGGATATATTATCGGAAGACCAAATGGTTCCAGGAAGTAGAATTAGCGAAGAAACATGACCGCGTGAACTGGAAACAAATTGTAAAGAGTGCACCACCGAAACTACCTGAAGAACTATATGAGGCAATCAGCTTGATATATCAATCGTATGCAAACGAACTCACAAATAAAAGATGGTTTGATGTACCGGAATTGAGAGAGATTCTATCCTGGGTTATTCATAAACATTGGCATTACGAATAAGCCAAAAATGGGGAATAATGGGGATTTAAAAAACATTTTGGCAAAAAAATTGTATACCATAAAACACTATAATTTGTGGGAGAATTTACTCTGCACAAAATAAGGAGGTCCGATGCCAGAAAAAATAGGGATTGTAGGTTATGGGTCATACCTGCCCCGTTACCGGATAAAGATTGAAGAAATTGCTAAGCAATGGGGCAGGGACCCAGAGACAATAAAGAAGGGTCTTGCATTAAAAGAAAAGACTGTTCCGGGAATGGATGAAGATACTATCACAATTTCGGTTGCCGCTGCAAAGAACGCTCTGAAGCGAGCAGAGATTGACCCCAAGAAAATAGGCGCGGTCTATGTTGGTTCAGAATCCCATCCCTATGCAGTTAAACCCTCGGCAACAGTCGTTGCTGAAGTGCTCGGAATTACACCTGAGGTCCACATTGCAAGTTTTGAGTTCGCCTGTAAGGCAGGGACCGAGGCGATGTTCGTTGCATACAGCCTTGTAAAAGCCGGTCTGATGGAATATGCAATGGGAATTGGTGCTGATACTTCACAGGGTGCACCTGGTGATGCCCTGGAATTTTCGGCTTCGGCTGGTGGTTCGGCATTTATCTTCGGTAAGGATAAAATCGTAGCAGAAGTTATTGATACATATTCCTGGGCAACTGATACCCCAGATTTCTGGAGGCGCGAATATCAATTCTACCCAAGGCATGGTGGAAGATTCACCGGTGATCCAGCATATTTCAAACATATCTACAATGCAGGGAAAGGAATATTGGAGAAGACCGGTTACAAACCAGGTGATTTTAAATATGCGGTCTTCCATATGCCCAATGGAAAGTTTCCAATGACTATAGGCAAGCGACTTGGATTTACTAAAGAACAGATTGAACCAGGCTGGATTGTGCCTCTGATGGGTAATACATATTCAGGTTCTTCACCAACAGGCTTTTCAGCCGTCCTTGATGTTGCGAAGCCCGGTGATTTAATATTGCTTGTATCATTCGGTTCGGGTGCTGGTAGCGATGCCTTTGTCTTTAAGGTTACTGAACGGATAAATGAAGTGCGTGATAAGGCAGAGAAGGTAAAGGATATGCTTGAAAATAATAGAATATATCTCACCTATGGCGAATATGCCAAACACAGGCATAAGATAATAATGGCAGAATAATATATGCAGCATCGCTACGCTTGCAGTATCGTTTCACTCGCAGTATCACTCCATTTGCATAAATTGTTAATACAAGCCGAAGGCGATACTGCGACTACTGTATTTTAAAAGGGGGTCTGTATGAGAGAAGTGGCAGTCATCGGTGTTGGTATGACAAAGTTTGGGGAACTCTGGACAAGATCATTAAGGGATATTTTTGTTGAAGCAGGGCTAAAGGCAATTGACGATGCCGGGGTTGACCACATTGATGCAATGTATGTGGGTTCAATGACCCCGGGCTTATTTGTTGGTCAGGAACATATCGGTGCCCTGATGGCAGATTATCTTGGTGTAGCACCAATACCTGCAGTGCGCATTGAATCAGCCTGTGCATCTGGAGGGTTCGCCTTCAGACAGGCATTTTTAGATGTTGCCTCTGGAATGAATGATATTGTCCTTGCTGGTGGTGTAGAAAAGATGACCGACGGTGCGGATGTAACATATGCCCTTTCTACGGCTGCAGACCAGGAATATGAGTGTTACCATGGAATTACATTCCCCGGATTATATGCAATGATTGCTAATGCCTATTTTGAAAGATATGGAGCAACTCGTAAACACCTGGCAATGGTTGCAGTAAAGAATCATAAGAATGGTGCATTAAATCCTAATGCCCAGTTCCAGAGTGAGATTACCATCGATGATGTTCTTAATGCTACAATGGTTGCAGACCCGCTCACAGTGATGGACAGTTCTCCTGTATCTGATGGTGCAGCCTGTGTGATTGTAACTACTCTTGATATTGCGAAAAAGCTAAAGAAACCGATTGTAAGGGTGCTCGGCTCTGGAGCAGGAACAGATACGATTGCCTTGCATCAAAGAAAAGATATTTTAAGCCTTGAAGCGGTGCGCATTGCTGGTGAACGCGCATACAAAATGGCAGGAATAAAGCCATCTGATGTCAATTTTGCTGAAGTTCATGATTGTTTCACAATTGCTGAGTTGTGCATTATTGAAGAACTTGGATTCGCTCCGCGCGGGAAAGCCGCAGAATTGACCGAAAAAGGCGAAACATCATTAACGGGCAAGATTCCCATAAATCCCTCAGGTGGGTTAAAATCTAAAGGACATCCTGTTGGTGCAACAGGTATTGCACAAATTGTAGAAGTAGTGGAACAACTACGCGGAAATGCAGGAAAAAGGCAGATAAAGAATGCAAAGATCGGTCTGACCCAGAATATGGGTGGTTCAGGAGCATCATCGGTTGTTCATATATTTAAGGCTGAATGAGGTTAATTCATCTTGAAAAACTTAGCAAAACAATGTTAAGAACTAAAACCAAAATACGAAATCTTAAACAATACTTAATTACCCAAATTCCAAACTTTGGTAAATTGGGATTTGGGATCTGTTTAGGATTTGGAGATTAGAACTTTTATAAGGAGGATAAATGCCATCTCCAAGATATACAAGGGAAATACCACAAAGGTATCGGCTTGAAGCCAATAAATGCAAGAAATGTGGGAAGATATTTTTCCCACCGAGGCTTATTTGCTCAAATTGCAAATCACGGGAGTTTGAAAAAATTAAATTGAGTGACACAGGGAAGATTGTTACATATACTACAATCCGTGTTGCACCCGAGCAATTCAATACGCAGATTCCTTATAATGTGGCTATCATTGAATTGAATGATGGTGTTCGCCTGACAGCGCAGGTTGTTGATTGCAAACCAGAAGATATGAAGATTGGTAAGTCAGTTAAACTCGTATTTAGAAAGATTCAGGAAGAAGGTGCAGCAGGTATAATCTGTTATGGGTATAAAGGAGTTTTGATATGAAGAAGTGGGTTTTGTGTTATACGGTGTTGGCAGTCCGTTTCGTTATAACTAATTACTGGAGGCACCTTAAGATGCGGGCTGTGAAACCGTATAACGACTAACAAAAACTAAAAGGTCGTTATGTATAAGATAGAATCAAAAATCAATCCTAATAGTGCGGAATTCAAAGAGAATTACGAGGCGATGGAACAGGCTGTTAAGACTCTTAAAGAAAGGCTTGCGCTTGTTCGTAAAGGGGGTCCTGAATATATGCATAAAAAACACAGGGAACGAGGGAAGTTATTTGTAAGAGATAGAATAAAATTGCTCCTTGATCCTGATACTCCTTTTTTGGAATTGAGTCCACTTGCTGCCTGGGATATGTATGACAACGAACATCCATGTGCTGCAATTGTAACTGGAATAGGTGTTGTTCACGGTCGGGAAGTAATGATTATCGCGCATGATGCGACAGTTAAGGGTGGGACATATATTCCTGAGACGATCAAAAAACACATACGCGCCCAGGAGATAGCGATTGATAACCATCTGCCCTGTATATATCTTGTTGATTCAGGTGGAATTTTCTTACCCCTGCAGGTGGGTACATTTCCGGATAGATTCCATTTTGGCAGGATATTTTACAATCAAGCAATAATGTCGGCAATGAATATCCCTCAGATTTCTGTGGTGATGGGGTTCTGCACTGCAGGTGGTGCTTATCAACCCGCAATGAGTGATGAGGTTGTCCATGTAAAAGGCGTAGGAACGATATATATCGGAGGACCACCCCTGGTTAAGGCAGCCACTGGTGAAGTTGTTACCGAAGAAGAACTGGGTGGTGCTGATGTTCACTGCCGTATTTCAGGTGTGAGTGATCACTATGCAGTAAATGATGAACAGGCAATTGAAATCACACGAAATATCGTTGAAAACTTGGTTAGGCCACCCAAATATCCTCTTGAAAGAGTTGAGCCGCGCGAGCCCGCATACGACCCAAAAGAATTATACGGAATAATCCCCAAAGATTTACGCAAGCCATTTGATATGCGTGAGGTGATTGCACGAATTGTTGATGGAAGTGAATTTCATGAGTTTAAAGAATTATATGGTCCGACACTGGTATGTGGTTTTGCAAGGATTATGGGTTATCCAGTAGGGATTCTTGCTAATAATGGTGTGCTTTTTTCAGAATCTTCCCAAAAAGGTGCACATTTTATTGAGTTGTGCTGTGTGCGAAAGATTCCCTTAATATTCTTACAGAATATTACCGGGTTCATTGTGGGTAAACGCTATGAACATCAGGGGATTGCGAAAGATGGGGCAAAATTGGTGCACGCGGTAGCAAATGCACAGGTTCCCAAATTCACGGTTATAATTGGTGGTTCTTATGGTGCAGGGAATTATGGTATGTGTGGTCGGGCATATGATCCAAGACTACTATTTATGTGGCCTACCGCAAAAATATGTGTGATGGGTGGTGAGCAGGCTGCAGATGTGCTTACAGATATAAAAGTCAAGGCATTGGAAAAAGAAGGGAAGAAATTGACACCTGAGGAGATTGAAGAAATCCGCAAACCAATACTTGCAAAGTATGAATACGAATCAAGTGCCTATTATTCAACAGCCCGATTATGGGATGATGGAATTCTTGACCCCGTGGATACCCGAACCGTACTTGGACTTGGAATTGCAATGTCTTTAAATGCGCCAATCCCAGACCATAAATTCGGTGTCTTCAGGATGTAATATTGTTAACACCTAAATTGCAAAATGCAAGTTCCAAACAAATTCTGATATATAATATCAAATCTTTAGTTGCAGACCACAACACCTCTGGGCGGTTTTTCTGCAAAATTGAAATTTGGGTTTTAATCATTCTTATGAATTTAGTGGTTGGGATCATAAAATGGAGGTTCTATGCCCAAGATAAGTTTTAAAGATATTGATAAAAAATTAAAAGAACCCTGGCAACCTCAGGATGTGGTATATGTGAATGAGACTGCATTGAGGATTGCCAAGATTGATGGTGCCTATAAATGGCACACCCATCAAAACGAAGATGAATTCTTCTATGTGCTCAAAGGAAAGATATTTCTAGACCTGGAAAACGAATCGTTTGAATTAAAAGAAGGCGAAGGATTTTTGGTTAAAAGAGGCACACGTCACCGTTCGCGCAGTGAAAAACCCGCTTTTGTTTTACTTGTTGAGCCTATAAAGACCAAAACCCGGGGCGAAGAGTAATTTTTCTTTAATGTCATTCTGAATTTATTTTAGAGTCTAATTATTTTGTAGCATCTATCCGCCATTCTGAGCCGCCGAGCGTAGACGAAGAATTTTCTGTAGAGGGAACCCATCTTTTAAGTCGAATGCCAAAATAAAATAGTGCACTTGATTTTTAATGGTCCTTGTATAAAACTCATTAGGAAAAACGAAGACTATGAAATGTTTTGAAATCTCAGATAAAAGGCAGGAAGAGACTTTATATTTCTGACAAAGTATTGTTAGCGAAAATAATTGAACAATATCGGGTATGAATTTCTGGACAAATTACAGTTTCAGTGTATGACACGTCACATTGATATCGTAGTATTGATTACGATATTTGAAGGTATTCAGAAAATTAGAGAATTGTTTGAGAAAAATTTCTTTAAAATCTACTGGTTTAGGCCGGCCGGAAAAAATGAATATAAATATCCATCAAATAGTTAGTCGCATTTCGTTTGAACTATTAGAACTTAATAGTAAAGATATTCTTCTTGAACAATCTAATCTTTGCCTATGGTTCATTTGAAAAGCCTGATGCTGTGCTTAATCTCAAAACTTATGATATTACAAAAATCCTTGCTGTTTATTCATTACATCATCTACCGGATAAACTTAAGAAGAGAAGCCTTGCCAATCTGGTTGGTTTACTAAAACGTCCTGGCTGGATGGTTATTGGTGATATAATGTTTTTTGACGACCCAGAAAAATATAAACAAATTTTTGATGATATAGGATACGATGGTGGACAAACTGATTTTCCTTCAAGAGTTGAATATTTAATCGAATGTCTACATAACCTTAAAGGAAAGACTCAAGTTGTGCAAATCCATCCTCTGGTTGGTATTATCATTGCTGACTTTGAATAATATGGTGATAAGCGAACAAGCCGCCAAGTAGTGTGGCGGTCTGCTACTACAATTTTCTATAACCAGTAGCAAGTAGAGAGTAGCAAGTGGCAAGAGAGAAATGCGGGGTAGAGACAACCTAATATTTTTTGTAGTGGTTAAGCTTGCTTGACATCGAATTTTTATCGGCATGATATACGATACATGATTCAAAATGCACGATACAGGATAGATCGTAGGCCAAAGTTTACTACTCCAGATGATTTGGGACGCAGACCAATCCACCGCGCCACATGGTGAACCGCTACTTTGAAAACCACAAAAAAATCGGATTTAATCATACAAATATTAATTTTATAATTTAACAAATAAAAAAGGGGGTCAAAATGGCGATTGGCTTAATTACAATCTTTTTCTGGCCCTTAAGTCCATATTTCTCGTGTCCTAATTTTGATTTTGTTAAAGAAGCAAAGGTGGACTTAAATGGAGATGGCAGATTGGATGCTATCCGTATTATTGAAACAAATGAAGATGGTGGATTTACATTAAAAATAAATAAAACGATAATTAAAGATACACTCAATGCCGAGGTGGATGGATTTATCATTGTAGACATTGATACAGCGGATATTTTTAAGGAAGTAGCAGTCCATACCCCAGGAGAGAGTGATGATGATGAGTATTTGATTTATTGGTATGATGGAAAAAAGGCTTTTCAGATGGCCAGGATTGCACGATGGCCAGAATTTACAGGAAACGGAAAGGTGCTGGTTGATGATTGGATGGGCTTCTGGAGGAAACGAGACATATATGTCCTTAATAAAGAATCAAGAACCTTAAATATTATCCCTCAGGAGTTCTATTATGTTGGGATAGAGGCAGAGGTAATAGAGCCATTTTCTCTTAACCATTCAAGGGTTGATGAGGATGGAATAACTATAGTAAACGCTGGTGAAAAAATAATATTATTATTATGTTCGCCATCTAAAGGAGACTTTTATGAGGACTGGTATCAAATAAAGACATCATCAGGATTTGTTGGCTGGGCAAAATTGAAAATATTCTCCGAAAAAGTGAAAGGGTTACCCTGGGCAGATTAAATTGATTTTAAATTTGTTACCTTTATGAATCTATCTCCGTCTTATAGGCAAAGGGGGTAAAATGGAACAATTTAATTATGCCTTGCTTGTTCCTATAATTGGAATGCTGGGAGGTTTTTTTATTGCGATAATAGCGATAATTATGGGAGTGCTTGAAAAACAGAAATATTATGAAACGGTCAAAAGGCTGATTGAGTCAGGTAAGAGTGCTCAGGAGATTAAGGAATTGTTAGGTGAACAAGACCAGGATAAGACTCCAGCGAAATATTTAAATCGGGGGATTATTCTTATCGGGGTTGCGGTTGGATTGGTATTATTTGCATTTTTTGTGGAGACAAAGGTTTTAACCGGGGCAGGCTTGCTGATAGGAGTAATTGGAATATCCTTCTTGATAATTTACTTCCTGCAAAGGAAATTAAAAGAAACATAGAAATTATCCTTGAAAACAGACATTGTTGACCTCGTAAAAAGAAGTCAGAGTGGTGATGAGGAAGCAATGTCTGAGATTATTACACTCCATAAACAACTTATCTTCACAATTGCCTATCGTTTACTTAAAGATTATGATGCGAGTCTTGATGTCTGCCAGGAGACCTTTATAAAGTTATTCCAGAATATAAATAGAGTAAAAGACCCTTTGAAATTAAAATCCTGGATTTGCAGTATTGCAAGGAATCTGTGTTATGATCTCCTACGAAAAGAAAAACATCTAAATAAAGATTCAGAAATTACCGAAATTGAGCAGTCAGAGGATTTTACAAAAAGCGTCAGAAAGAGAGCGATTATTCAGAATGCCCTGGAGAGGTTAAATCCCCGTGACCGTCTATTGCTTACGTTATTTTACTATGAAAATTTTGATATCAAAGAGATTGCCGACATTGTAAAAATAAAACCCGAAAATGTGAAGGTTGCCTTATCAAGGGCAAGGATTAGACTAAGGGAGGAGTTGAAAGATTATGACGAAGAATTATTGTCCACAGATTGAAGAACTCATTTTATACCGCTTGAATTTATTAAATTCTGAAGAACATCGCTGGATAGAAGAACATCTCAAAACCTGTCAAAAATGCCAACGTGAAATAAAAATAGAAGATGAGATAGAGAAGGAACTGGCAATTCGTTTAGACCCCGGTGCGATTGAAACTAAAGTTTTGCGAACACTTAGGTTTTATAAAAATTGTAAGGGTATTAGAAGGGATGTTTCCTTGCTATCATTGATTTTCAACAGCATCTTCATTGTTGCATTAAGCTTTTGCACTGGTATTGTAATAGAAATCTTGTGGAATGAGATACTACCGCCTTTTAAGAGTATCCTGAGCAATACCTGGCTGATAAGTACTTCTTCTATCTCTATTTTATTTTATCTTCTGTGTCTTTTCTTCGGATTGCGGAGAATAATTTTAAAGGTAGTTGAATAATGAATGGAATTTTCCTGTTAAGCGGTCTGGGAATGATTTTTATTAGCGTAATTTTTATTCTTTATTGGCAATTGAAAAAGAAGATTGCATGGTTTTATTTCTTCTGGGGTGGGCTTGCCTGGATAATAAGTGTTGTTTTAAAAGGGGTTGCTTCACTACCCGCGAAGTCAATTGTTGATTATGTCAGGCATATTTTCCCGCCTGTTATTTCCGAACCAATACTCTGGTTGTATACAGGTTTACTTACAGGTATATTTGAAT
>Ga0207433_10004767_pt1 | contig 24689 bp, 21 predicted proteins | sample YelNatPaOPGAMG01_FD_187559 | JGI IMG/M metagenome (GOLD analysis project Ga0207433, IMG submission 187559) | Hot spring thermophilic microbial communities from Obsidian Pool, Yellowstone National Park, USA - OP-RAMG-01 (SPAdes) (version 3) | ecosystem: Environmental > Aquatic > Thermal springs... | reverse complement strand
ACCCCTCGCAGAACGACAATCCGGATATCACGCACTATCTGGGTTACGGCGATGTGCAGCTGCTCTATTTCAACCACTACGCGCTTTCAGCTACCGCGCGCATCCGCTCGCTGCAGCTCGATTATTCCTATCCCCTGGAAGAAATCCTGAAGTATTTCTCCCCGGACTGGCGCAGCGATTTCGATTTGCATCTCCAGTATTTCACGGGTTACGGCGAAAGCCTGATCGACTACAACCACAGGCAGAATGTCTGGGGCGTGGGCGTCTCCCTCCCAGTCTGGAAATAATCCCACCGGTTGCATTATCTCTTGCGAAGACTCCATAATTGCAGCCTGCCGAGCTGAAATGCCGGCTGATATCGAGGCTGCCATGCCCGACAAACCCCAACTGTCGATAATCTTGAGGAGAAAAATGTACAACTTGTTCAAACCGGAACAGCCTGCAGGCCTGATGGATTTCGTGAAGGCGGCCAAGTCCTGCATCTCCGAGATTACGCCTGAAGAACTCAAGGTCAAACTGGATGCAAGGGAAGACCTTTTGCTGGTCGACGTGCGCGAGCCAGCCGAATTCGAGCATGGTCATATCGGCGGGGCGCATCACGTGCCGCGCGGCATCCTGGAAGCTGCAGCCGACACGAGCTATCCGAAGCACTACCCGCCCCTGTCCGGCGCACGCGACAGGCAGGTCGTCGTCTACTGTGCCACCAGCGGCCGTTCCGCCATGGCAGCCGCGGTGCTGCAAATGATGGGCTTCAAGAAAGTGCTCAACGTCGCAGGCGGCATTGCGCGCTGGGAAGCCGAAGGCATGCCGCTGGCGCGCGCAGCGGAATACTAGGGCCTGTTAACAGGCCCTAGTGCTGGATGAACTCGATCCTGTAGCCGTCAGGGTCCTCGACGAAGGCGATCACCGTCGTGCCGTGCTTCATGGGACCGGCTTCCCTGACCACCTTGCCGCCCAGCTTCCTGGTTTCCTCGCAGGCCTTCTGGGCGTCCTCGACCTCGATCGCGACATGCCCGAAGCCGTTGCCCAAATCGTAAGAAGAAGTGTCCCAGTTATGCGTGAGCTCGATCACCGCATGGCTGGATTCGTCGCCGTAGCCGACGAAAGCCAGGGTGAACCTACCTTCCGGGTAATCCTTGCGGCGCAGCAGCTTCATGCCCAGCACCTTTGTATAGAATTCGAGCGAGCGGTCGAGATTCCCCACCCTCAGCATGGTGTGCAGTATCCTCATTTCATTCCTCGATGAGTTCGAAATCTTCCTTGCGCGCCCCGCATTCCGGGCAGGTCCAGTTCATGGGCACGTCTTCCCATTTGGTTCCGGGGGGAATGCCGTCTTCCGGAATCCCCAGAGCCTCGTCGTAAATGTAGCCGCAAATCAGGCACAGGTATTTTCTCAAGCGGTCACCTTCTTCTTCGGGTAAAATCCAATTTTAATGCATATCTTTCCATGAATCAGCCTCCACCCATCGTGCTTTGCTTTTCGGCGACCGATCCTAGCGGCGGCGCCGGCCTTCAGGCGGATCTTCTGACGCTCGCCAGCATGGGCTGCCATCCCCTTTCAGTGGTCACCGCAGTGACGATCCAGGACACCGCCGGCATAGAAGACATCATGGCGCTGGATTCCGAGTGGGTCGCCGACCAAGCCAGATGCGTGCTGGAAGACATGGCGGTTCATGCTTTCAAGATCGGCGCGATGGGCAGCATCGAGAACATCGCCGCCATCGCCGAAATCGTATCGGATTATCCCGACATTCCGCTGATACTCGATCCAGTGCTCTCATCCGGCCGGGGGGACGAACTCGCCACCGAAGAAATGGTCGACGCCATGAAGAGCCTGCTGATTTCCCAAACGACGCTCGTCACTCCGAACAGCATCGAAGCGAGGTTCCTCGCCCAGGAAGAGCATGAGGAAGATCTCCCCCTGGCCCAGTGCGCCGAGCGCATCCTGGACATGGGGGCGGAATATGTGCTCGTCACGGGAACGCACGAGAACACGCCCCAGGTGATCAACGCCCTCTACGGCGGTTCCGGAATTTTGCGCACGGATTCCTGGAACAGGCTCCCCCATTCCTACCACGGCTCGGGATGCACTCTGGCCTCCGCCATCGCCGCAGCAGTCGCCATGGGACTGGACATCATGACCGCGGTCGAAAAGGCCCAGGAATATACCTGGAACACGCTCGACTCGGGATTCCGGCCGGGAATGGGCCAGCATATTCCGGACCGCTTCTTCTGGGCGCGCGAAGACGCGTGATCGCGGGGGTTTACGCAATCACGCCCGAGTGCGCAGATACCGCCCTGCTCGCGCGCAAGGCAGAAATGGCGATCCTGGGCGGCGCCAAAATTCTGCAGTACCGCAGCAAATCGGGCAGCGAGAATCTCCGGCTGGAACAGGCGATCGTCATCGGAGCCGTCTGCAACCGATATTCGGTTCCCTTCATCATCAACGACGAAGTCGATCTCGCCCTCGAAGTCGGGGCCGACGGCGTTCACATCGGCTCGAACGACGGCCCGGTTGACGACGTCAGAAAAAAGCTGAAGGGCAAAATTCTGGGGGTATCCTGCTACGACAGCATCGATCTTGCTCTGGATGCCCAGAATCTGGGCGCGGACTACGTTGCATTCGGCAGCTTCTTCGCCTCCCTCACGAAGCCGGATGCCGTCAGGGCACCGCTTTCGCTGTTGCAAATGTCAAAACTTTCCCTCAAGATACCTGTCGTAGCCATAGGCGGGATAACCCTCGAAAACGGGGCCCGTCTCGTCGAATCCGGAGCGGATGCGCTTGCCGTCGTCTCCTCCCTTTTTGATGCGCCGGACATCCGGGTCGCGGCAAACCACTTTTCAGAACTCTTTTCCATAAAAAAATGACGAACAGCCAGAATCTTTTCGAAAAATCCCGCGTCCATATCCCGGGAGGAGTCAATTCTCCGGTACGCGCATTCGGTTCCGTGGGGGGAACCCCGCTTTTCTTCAAGCGCGGCAAGGGCGCGTTCGTCTGGGACGCGGACGACAAGGCGTATATCGATTATGTCGGCTCCTGGGGGCCGATGATTTTAGGGCATGCCCATCCTGAAGTGATCACGGCGGTATGCGACGCGGCACAGCAGGGACTCAGCTTCGGCGCGCCGACAGAGCTGGAACTGGAAATGGCCGACTTGCTCTGCTCCCTCGTTCCCTCCATGGACCAGGTACGATTGGTGAGCTCAGGGACCGAGGCGACCATGAGCGCGATCCGACTCGCCCGCGGGTACACGGGCCGCAGCGCCATCATCAAATTCGAAGGCTGCTATCATGGCCACGCCGACTCCCTGCTGGTGAAGGCGGGATCCGGCGCGCTGACCTTCGGCAACCCGAGTTCGGCGGGCGTTCCTCCGGAAACTGCCCAGCATACCCTGGTGCTCGACTACAACAACGTAGCGCAGCTGGAAGAGACCTTCTCGAAGATGGGCGACAAAATCGCCGCCGTCATCATCGAGCCGGTCGCCGGAAACATGAATCTCGTCGCCCCGGAAAAGGCATTTCTCGATTCCTTGCGCTCCCTGTGCACAAAGCACGGCTCTGTGCTGATTTTCGACGAAGTGATGACTGGCTTCAGGGTGGGACTTTCCTCGGCCCAGGGCCTTTACGGGATAAAACCGGACCTCACCACCCTCGGCAAGGTGGTCGGAGGTGGCATGCCCGTCGGCGCATTCGGCGGCAGGCGCGACATCATGCAATGCCTCGCCCCGCTGGGCCCCGTCTATCAGGCGGGAACCCTCTCCGGAAACCCCGTCGCAATGGCAGCCGGGCTTGCCACCCTGAAACTGCTGCAGGCCCCGGGGTTCTTTGAGAACCTCTCCGCTACCGCACGCCAGCTGACCACAGGATTGATGTCCATCGCCCGCGAAAGGGGCATCGCCTTCTCTGCGCAATCGGTCGGCGGCATGTTCGGACTTTATTTCAGGGAAACGCCGCCCAAAAGCTACGCAGAAGTCATGCAATGCGACAAGGCGGCATTCAACCGCTTCTTCCATTTCATGGTCGACCAAGGCGTTTATTTCGCCCCTTCCGCTTTCGAAGCCGGGTTCGTGTCTATGGCACATGGCAACGACGAAATCGAGCGCACCCTGCTTTGCGCCCAGAACTATTTCTCAAAAGCATGACGCTCTTCAGCAATGCGGCCTTCTTCACCACGGTAAACCACTTCCGCGACCTTCCCCTGGAATCCAGGGGAGAGGTCGCCTTTGCCGGCAGGTCTAACGCAGGGAAATCTAGTGCTATCAACACGTTATCGCGAAGGACGCGACTCGCATTCGTCAGCAAGACCCCGGGGCGAACCCAGCACATCAATTATTTCAGCCTGGATGACAAGGGGAATTACCTGGTGGATCTTCCGGGCTACGGCTACGCCAAGGTCCCCGAACAGATCCGGCAGCACTGGGAATCCCTCCTCAGCCGCTATCTCCAGGAGCGCTCCCAATTGCGCGGCCTCGTGCTCATCATGGACGCCCGCCACCCCCTCACCCAGCTCGATATCCAGATGCTGGGCTGGTTCGGCCCGACAGGAAAGCCCATCCACGTCCTGCTCACCAAAGCGGACAAGCTCACCCGCCAGGAATCTGCAAAAGTACTGAGGGAAGTGACCGAATTTCTTGGGGAATATCCCAACTGCAGCGTCCAGCTCTTCTCCAGCCTCAAAAAGATCGGCATGGCAGAGGCGGAAAGCGTGATAGGCGGATGGTTGGAATAGAAAAAGAAACCCCTCTCCGGAAAAAGGGGAAGAAAGCCGGAAAGGGGTGTGAAAAACGTCTTAGTTTGGGATTAAGACGCCCGCTCTCATAGAGGGGATAGCGGGGATGATTCAACATCATCTGTTGAGTCAGACCCCCCGACTTACAGAATAGTTCCCGATGATTTAAAATTCCGAAAAATTTTCGCCAAGGAGAAACAATGTTCCCGCAAAAGAGAATGAGGCGCTTGAGGCGCAACGATTTTTCCAGGCAGCTGGTGAGAGAAAGCAGCCTCTCTCCCAGCGACTTCATCTATCCTGTCTTCGTCCTGGAAGGCGAGAATCGGGTGGAGGAAGTGAAGTCCATGCCCGGCGTGATCCGCCAGAGCCTTGACAGATTGCTCCATCAGGCCGAGCAATGCCTGGAACTGGGCATTCCCGCCATGGCGCTGTTTCCGGTCATCGGCCCGGAACAGAAAAGCTTGGATGCTCGCGAGGCCTTCAACCCGGAGGGGCTTGTGCCCAAGACCGTGGCAGCCCTGAAGAATCGCTTTCCCGAACTCGGCATCATCACCGACGTTGCCCTCGATCCCTACACGACCCACGGCCAGGACGGGCTGATCGACGAAACCGGCTATGTGATGAACGACGAGACCGTCGAAGTTCTCGCCAAGCAAGCCGTCGTTCACGGACAGGCCGGAGCGGACATCGTCGCCCCTTCCGACATGATGGACGGCAGGGTGGGCGCGATCCGGGCTTCACTGGATGAAAAGAATCTGATTCACACCAGCATCCTCGCCTATTCCGCGAAATATGCATCGAGCTTCTACGGCCCGTTCAGGGACGCGGTCGGGTCTGCCGCCAACATCGGATCTGGAAACAAGTACAGTTACCAGATGGACCCGGGCAATTCGGATGAGGCGCTTTGGGAAGCGAAGCTCGATATCGACGAAGGCGCCGACATGATCATGGTCAAACCCGGTCTGCCCTATCTCGACATCGTCAGAAGACTCAAGGATGAATTCGGGGTTCCGACCTTCGTCTATCAGGTGAGCGGGGAATACGCCATGCTCAAGGCAGCCGGCATGAACGGCTGGATCAACGAAAAAGCCTGCATCCTGGAAGCGCTGCTTTCCTTCAAGCGCGCAGGGGCGGACGGCATACTCACCTATTTCGCGCTGGAAGCTGCAGCCTGGCTCAAGGAATAGGGTCCGCCAGAAGCGCTTCGACCTGGGAGCGCTTCGCGCGTGAATTGGGCAGGGCATGCAGGTCGTTTTCCGAATATACAGCGACGTTAGCCGTAATGCCGTCCTGATCCAGCATGAACACTGGAACGACTCCCCACCCCGTCCTGATTTCTCCTGAACGATAGGGAATCCGCCTGTTGATGAGAAAAAACTCCACATCCTTGACGCTGTCGGTATAAAGCTGCAGGTCGATTTCGGAGTATTTCCCCGCAGTCCCGGTGAGCACCGGGCCTGAGAGATAAGGGTTGAATCGCTCCAGGAGGCGCATCAGATTGAGCGCAGTCTGCCTCAGGTGGGCGAGCACCCTGGGTTGCTCTTCCTGCTGATAAAGGCTCCTGAATATGCGCAGCGCCTTTTCTATTTCGCCGTTGGTCGGCAGGCAATGCGTATCCGGCGCACCGATCTGCTGGGCGGCCTTGCGCTTCGCCTGGGAAAAATCGTCGATTCCATCCTCGGCGATGAGCCGGGCCGCGAGGTAAGCGATACGCTCCCGCATCTGCTCGTATTTTTTTGTGCGCTCTTTCACCGCGATCAGAAAAGCGGATCGGCAGCTGCGGCCTTCCCGGCAACCAGAGCCTTCGGCACCAGTTCCTGGTAGAAATATTCATCCATGCCGCCGCCGCCCGCTTCGATCTGCCCCGTTACAGGATCAATCTTCGCCTCTACCACCCCTTGCGGCATGGTATAGGCAGCCTCCGGGACCCCTTCCAGCGCCTTCCCCATATAGCCCATCCAGATGGGCAGTGCGGCCCGGGCGCCGGTTTCACCTCTTCCCAGCGTTCTGGGCTGGTCGTACCCGATCCAGGCTATGGTCGTCAGGGTGGGCTGGAACCCGGCGAACCAGGCATCCACCTGATCGTTGGTGGTTCCGGTCTTTCCTGCGAGATCGGTGCGGCCAAGCTTCATGGCCTCTGCGCCGGTACCGTACTTGATCACATCCTGCATCATGCTGGTCATGATGAAGGCATTCCTCGGATCGATCACGGGGGAAGTGCCCGGTGCGCCCGCGACCACGGGAGATGCCTTTGCCAGGACATGGCCCTCCTGATCCTCGATGTGATCTATGTAATAGGGATTGATCTTGTATCCTCCGTTGGCGAACACGGAATAGGCCCCCGCCATCTGCCAGGGCGTCACCATACCTGCGCCGAGAGCCATGGTGAGATAGGGCGGATGCATTTTTGGATCGAAGCCGAAGCGGGTGATGTAATCCTGCGCATAATTGGTTCCGATGGCCTGCAATATCCTGATTGCAACCAGATTCTTGGACTCGGCCAGCGCGACCCTGATTCTCATCGGCCCAGAATAAGTGCCTTCGTAATTTTTCGGCTCCCAGGCAACGCTTCCTGTCTCGGCGGCAGTGAATGACAGGGGGGCATCATCCACGATCGACGCCGGAGTGAATCCCTTCTCCAGCGCCGCGGAATAGATGAAGGGCTTGAAGCTCGATCCCGGCTGGCGCCATGCCTGAGTCACATGATTGAACTGGTTCTGATTGAAGTCGAACCCGCCTACCAGGGCTCGCACCGCGCCTGTCTGTGGAGAAACGGAAATGAGGGCGGCCTCCACGGCGGGCAGTTCCGTGATGTACCATTTTTCCTTCTCATCCCGAATCACACGGATTACTGCCCCCGGCTTTATCCGCGAAGGGTTCTCCGCCAGCATCTTTTTGGCGAATTTCAACCCATCGGGCCCGATGGTAATTTTTCCCACTCCCTTGACATAGGCTTTCACGAAGGCAGGGGAAGACTGCAGCACTATGGCGGGCAGGATGTCATCGCTTTTGTCGAAGTCATCGAGGATGTCGTCGAGCTTGGCCTCCCCGTCCGGCAGATCGACATATTTTTCAGGGCCCTTGTACTCGTGACGTTCGTCATAAGCCATCACCCCCTTGCGCACCGCCTCATAGCCCGCCACCTGATCGGCCCAGCGCAGCGTGGTATAGACCTTGTATCCTTTCGTATAGGTGTCTTCCTTGTACCTGTCGTACATGTCCTGGCGTACCATCTCGGCAAGATACTCTGCCTTGACGGGGTAATCGTGACGCTCATGCTTCACCTTGATCGGTTCCTTCACAGCAGCCTCGTACTGTGCTTCAGTCAGAAACCCAAGAACCCGCATCCGATGCAGCACGTAAAGCTGGCGCAATTTCGAGCGCTCGGGATTGACCACCGGATTGAAGCCCGAAGGCGCTTTCGGCAATCCGGCCAGAACCGCCATTTCGGCCACGCTCAATTTGTCGAGCGGCTTGCCGAAATAGACTTGGGCCGCTGCCGCGAATCCATAAGCCTTTTGACCGAGATAAATCTGATTGATGTAAAGCTGCAGTATTTCATCCTTGGTCAGGCTTCGTTCGATCTTGAAGGAAAGCAGCGCCTCGTTGAATTTTCGCAAAAGGGTTTTTTCCTTGGTCAGGAAGAAATTGCGCGCAACCTGCATCGTGATCGTGCTCGCCCCCTGGCGCGACCCGCCATGAAGGAAATTGACCCACGCTGCCCTCAGGACGCCCTGGTAATCGATCCCGCCATGTTCGTAAAAGCGTTCGTCCTCGGCAGCAAGAATGGCCTCCTTCATCAATTTCGGAACCTGGTTGATGGAAACCACCGCCCGGCGCTCTTCTCCGAACTCCCCTATCAGCACCCCTTCCTCGCTATAGACCCTGAGCGGAATCTTAGGGCGATAATCCTTCAGCACTTCCAGGGAAGGCAGATTGGGGTAGGTCATCACCGCAGCAAATGCAATGAGTCCCGCACAAATCAGACCCACGCCGACCATGCTGAGTGAGATGTAAAGCAGCCATCTTGCAACCATAGAAGCGTTCAATCTTCGAAATTTTTCAATCCGGTATTATATGGCCTGTCGCCGCACAAATGAAACTCGGCGTCAAGAGAGACATCATCCTTTACATGGTGAACTGATGCTGCTAGCATCTGAACCGAATTATCCGAAAGTGCGCTTAAGCAGCCTATGTTCAAAGGAAATTTCGATTTCGACCTGAGTTTCTGGAAAATAAGATCGCTCCCATTGGTCGGCGTCGACATCAGTTCATCAGCAGTCAAGATGGTTGAACTCGGCAAAACGGGAGAAGGCAAATACCGGGTCGAGCGTTATGCCATCGAACCCCTGCCTCGGGATGCCGTGCTTGACGGCAACATCGGCGATTTCGATGCCGTGAGCGAATGCGTCGGAAGAGCCTGGAAAAAGCTGGGAACCCGCAACAGGAACGTGGCAATGGCGCTGCCTGCCGCAGCGGTCATTACCAAGAAAATCCTCGTCCCGTCAGGCCAAAGCGAAGATGACCTGAGCTTTCTGGTTGAAACCGAAGCGAACCAGTATATCCCTTTTGCGCTCGACGAAGTCAATCTCGATTTTCAGGTTATCGGGCCTGGACCTGGAAATGCCGATGAAGTCGAGATTCTGATCGCCGCTTCGCGCAAAGAGAAGGTTGAAGACCGGGTTGCAACCGCCGAAGCTTCCGGGCTGAATGCGCTGGTCATGGATGTGGAGCCCTATGCCGCCCAAACCGCTTTCGAAATGATCCAGCGGCAACTCCCGAATGGGGGAAGGGACAAGACCATCGCGATCGTCGACATCGGCGCAAGCCTGATGAGCATCAACGTGCTGCGCAACGAACAGTCCGTCTACATGAGGGATCAGCCCTTCGGCGGAAACCAGCTGACTTACGACATACAGCATTTCTATAACCTGACGCCGGACGAAGCGGAAATGGCCAAGCGCAAAGGGGGCCTTCCCGACAATTATGAAGCGGAGATTCTCCGTCCTTTCAGGGAAAATCTTGCGCTCGAAATATCCCGCGCGTTGCAGTTCTTCTTCACCTCGACGCCATTCAATGAAGTCCATCATATCGTTCTGGCCGGAGGATGTGCCACCATCCAGGACCTGGATGACACCGTTTCGAGCAGGACTCAGGTAAACACCTTCATTGCAAACCCTTTTGCCGATATGGAGCTCTCCAGCAGGATCAGCCCAAGACAGCTTGCGACAGACGCCCCCACGCTCCTGATTGCCTGCGGTCTTTCACTGCGGGGTTTCGATCCAACATGATACGGATCAATCTTCTCCCGCACCGCGAACGAAGGCGAGTCGCGCAGCAAAAGCAAATCGCCATCCTTGCCGGGATGACGGCAGCTCTGGGGCTGGTGATCGTCTTCGCGGTTCATGTCGCCATCAATTCCAGGATCGATTACCAGAAGGCAAGGAACAGCTACCTGAAGCAGCAGATTGCCATCCTCGACCATCAAATCGCGCAAATCAGAAAACTCAAGGAGCAGACTCGGGCCCTGCTCGCCAGGAAGCAGGTCGTGGAGAAATTGCAGGACAACCGTTCCGAGGTGGTTCATTTGCTCGATCAGCTGGCAAGGCGGCTTCCGGAAGGCACCTACCTCAAATCGCTGCGTGAAGACACGAAAGGCAATGTCACGAAAATCCAGCTGACCGGCTATGCCGAATCGAATGCGCGAGTTTCCACATTGATGCGCAATCTGGACGATTCCCCCTGGATGGCCGCTCCAGACCTCGTGGAAATTCACAGCGTCACGGTCAACAACCGCCGGCTCAGCGAATTCAGCCTGTTCCTTACGCTAGCGCACAAAACCGGCCCGGCAACCCCGCCAGGAAACTGACCATGACTCTCGACGAATTCAAGAAACTGAATTTGAAAGATCCCGGCTCCTGGCCATGGACGCCCAAAAAGATGCTGCTCGGCGGGATCTTGCTGCTGATCCTTATCCTCGGCTTTTTCCTGGACTGGAAGAGCCAGTGGGACGAACTCGACCGAGCCAAGCATGAAGAAGTGGCGCTGAAAAAAACTTTCCTCGAAAAGAAGAAAGTTGCCGTCAATCTGGAGTTTTACCAGCGGCAGCTCAGGGAAATCGAAAAGTCTTTCGGGGCGCTCCTGAGACAATTGCCCAATCGTTCTGAAATGGAAGCGCTTCTAGTCGACATCAATCAGGCCGGCCTGGGTCGCGGACTGCAGTTCGATCTTTTCAAGCCTGCCCAGAAGGAAAATGTCACGGAATTTTATGCCGAACTGCCGATCTCGATCAGGGTCACCGGAAACTATCACGACATCGGGGCATTCGCCAGCGATCTCGCACAGTTGCCCCGCATCGTCACCCTGAGCGACATCAACATCCTTCCGGGCAAGGAGGGGCTTCTGACGATGGATGCCATTGTCAGGACCTACCGCTACCCGGACGAATCCGACCGGAAAAAGCAACCCGCGCCTAAGGACAGGAAATGAGAGCCGCGCTGATGCTGATTCTCGCCCTCTCCCTTTCCGCCTGCGGACAGAGCGAATTCAGCGACCTCGAGGAATTCGTGAAAAATTCGGGAGCAAATCTGCGCGGCAAGGTCGAGCCCGTTCCCGAAGTCAAGCCTTACGAACCGTTTGCTTACGACGATTTCGACCTGACCGATCCGTTCAATCCGAAAAAAATGGAGATCTCGAGAACGGGGAAAGGCGGCGGACTGCAGCCTGATCTCAATCGGCGCAAAGAGGCCCTCGAATCCTTTCCCCTCGAGGGCCTGCAAATGGTCGGCACGATCCGGCAAGGTGACAACATCTACGCCCTGATCAAGGCTCCCGACAACACCCTTTACCGCGTCGCCAGAGGCAACCACATGGGACAGAATTTCGGCAAAATCGTCGAAATCACTGAGCAGGCGATCAAGATTCGTGAACTCGTCCAGGACAGCACAGGGGACTGGACCGAGAAAACCAGCACCCTGCAGCTGGTGAATTAACAGGAGCCAACATGAAGCAGCGATTATTCACCCAGATTCTCGGCCTGATGCTGAGCCTGTCACTTTCCGCGGCAGCAGCGGCATCCAACAGCATCAATTCCGTCGGGGTGGCCAACCTGGAGGGAGGCGGGCTCGTCGTCAAAATCGCCCTGAAGGAAAAATTGCCCACCCTTCCCTCATCCTTTGCGATCAGCAACCCCACCCGCATCGCCTTCGATTTCAAGGACACTGCCAGCTCCATCGACAAGAGCACCGTCGAAGTCGGCAAGGGCGCCTTGACCAGCATCAACATCGTGCAGGCCGGCGAGCGCACCCGACTGGTGATGAACCTCTTGCGCCCGGTCACGTACGAGTCGAAGATCGATGGCAACAATCTGCTCGTCACGCTCCATGCGGTCAACGCAGGCACAGAAACGAGTTCGAGCACGCTTTTCGCAGCACCTGAACCCGGAGATCAAGTCCACGCCATTCGCGACATCGATTTCCATCGCGGCAAGAACGGGGAAGCCCGGGTCGAAGTCAATCTTTCCGACGCGAACACAGGCATCGACGTCAGCCGACAGGGTACGGGAATCGTCATACAATTCATCAAGACGAAATTGCCACGCAACCTCGAACGCCGGCTCGACGTCGTAGACTTCGGCACGCCGGTCAACACCGTCGACACCTATACGCAAGGCGACAACGTGAAAATGGTGATCGATCCCAGGGGGCTTTGGGAGCAGTCCGCCTATCAAACGGACGACAAGTTCATTCTCGAAGTCAAGCCTGTCGCTGTCGACCCCAACAAGCTGGTCCAGGGCTCCAGGCCTGGCTACAGCGGCAACAAGCTTTCGCTCGACTTCCGAAATACCGACGTGCGCTCGCTGCTTTTCGCCATCGCCGACTTCACTGGCCTCAACATCGTCATCAGCGATACCGTTTCAGGAAACCTGACCTTGCGGCTCAAGGACGTTCCCTGGGACCAGGCGCTGGACATCATCCTGCAACAAAAGGGGCTTGGCATGACCAAGGTCGGCAATGTCGTGATGATCGCGCCCAGCGCGGAAATTGCAGCCAGGGCGAAACTCGACCTGGAAGGCAAGCAGAAGATTTCCGAGCTTGAGGAAACCCGCACCGAAAGCATTCAGCTCAATTACCAGAAGGCCACCGACGTACAGAAAATACTGGGGGACGAGAAGCAGCGGATACTTTCCAAGCGGGGCAGCGTGGTCGTCGACCCGATCACGAATACCCTGTTCGTACAAGACACGCCTTCCAAACTCGAGGAAGTCAGGCAATTCGTCCAGAAAATCGACACCCCCGTGCGGCAGGTCATGATCGCAGCCCGGATTGTTGAGGCAACCAGCAACTTCGGCAAGAATCTCGGGGTGAAGCTCGGCTACTCCAACACCACAGGCGGAACGGCGCAAAACAGCGGGAATCCGGTAATCCAGCTCGGCGGAAGCCAAACTGCAGGCAGTGGCGCCCAAGGATTCGGCGGAACAAACACAGCGACCTATGCCAACAACACCAACGTCAACGTCCCTTTCTCCGCTCCGAGCATTCCGGGTGCACAAACCACACCCGCCGGCGCGCTGTCTTTCCTGCTGTTCAATTCCTCCGCGACAAAATTCCTCAATCTCGAAATCGATGCACTCGAAACCGATGGAACCGGCAAGATCATATCGAGTCCGCGCGTCGTGACTGCGAACAATGTCGAGGCCCTAATCGAATCGGGTCAGCAGATTCCTTATACTACGGCGACCGGCGGGGCAGTCGGTGTTCTGCCCGTGACGGCTTTTATCAAGGCAGTGCTGAGCCTCAAGGTGAAGCCGCAAATCACCCCGAACAACAACATCCTGATGGATCTTACAGTTACCCAGGACAGCGTATCCGGCACCGGAAGCCCCCCGCCGATCAACACCAAGAAAATCCAGACCCAGGTTCTGGTCGACAATGGCGGCACGGTGGTGGTGGGCGGAATCCATACCCAGAATACCAGCAACACGATCAACAAGGTCCCGCTGCTGGGCGACATCCCTTACCTGGGCGTCCTCTTCAGGGGCAATACACAAATCGACCAGAAGGACGAGTTGCTGATATTCGTTTCCCCGAAAGTAATGCAGAACAACCTCAACCAGCTTTGAAATCAGGCTTGCCGGTCGAATGGGTGCTGTCGACAATATCTACCTCGTCGGCCTAATGGGCGCGGGAAAAACCACTGTAGGCAAAATGCTCGCCAAGCAAACCGGAAAAATCTTCTATGATTCGGATCAGGAAATAAAGAGCAGGACGGGGGTGAGCATTTCCCACATCTTCGAAGTGGAAGGCGAATCCGGATTCAGGGCCCGCGAATCGGCCGTGCTTGAAGATCTGACCCGGCTGAGGAATGTCGTCCTTGCAACCGGCGGGGGAGCGATCATTTCCAAAGCAAACCGGAACCTGCTGAAGGAGCACGGAACAGTCATTTATCTGCGGGCATCCGTCGGCGATCTCTGGGCAAGGACCCGCCACGACAAGAACAGGCCCCTGCTTCAAACGGAAGATCCGCATGCCAGGCTTGCCGAGCTTTTCGCGGTGCGAGACCCGCTCTACCGGGAAATCGCCGATATCATCGTCGACACCAGCAAACAGAGCGTCGGCAGCCTGGTGAACCATATCCTGCAACTCATTGGAAAAAGAAAAGCCTGAAATGCATTCCCTGACAGTCGATCTCGACCATCGCAGCTATCCCATCCACATCGGCACGAATTTGCTGGAAAGGGCGGATCTTCTTTCGCCCGCTCTGGCGCAGAAAAAAACGGCCATCGTCACCAACACGACGGTCGCCCCCCTTTACCTTGATCGACTGAGAAATGCGCTGGCGGGAGAAGGCATCGAAAGCATTCCGGTCATTCTTCCCGATGGCGAGCAGTTCAAGAACTGGGAAACCCTGAATCTGATCTACGATGCCCTGCTGGAAAACCGATGCGAACGCAGCACCACAATCATCGCGCTCGGAGGCGGCGTGATCGGAGACATTTCAGGCTTCGCGGCGGCCACTTATCAGCGAGGGGTTCCTTTCATCCAGATACCTACCACGCTGCTCGCCCAGGTCGACTCCTCCGTCGGCGGGAAAACCGCAATCAACCACCCCCTGGGAAAAAACATGATCGGCGCCTTCTACCAACCGAAGCTGGTCCTTGCCGACATCGACACCCTGAACACGCTCCCCGCAAGGGAGCTGAAGGCAGGCATTGCCGAAATCATCAAATACGGCCTGATCCGGGACCTTCCCTTTTTCGAATGGCTGGAAAAATACATGGAAGGGCTGCTCGAGCGCAATTCCGAAATGTTGAGTTACGCCATCTCGCGTTCCTGCGAAAACAAGGCCCTCGTCGTCGCGCGCGATGAAAGGGAATCCGGGGAGCGCGCCCTGCTCAACCTCGGGCACACTTTCGGTCATGCCATAGAAAACGGCATGGGTTATGGGAACTGGCTGCACGGCGAAGCCGTCGCTGCCGGGACCGTGCTTGCCGCGAAGCTTTCCCTCGAACTGGGCATGTTGGACGCGCCTGCGCTCGATCGCATCATCCGCCTTTTCGAGCGCGCAGGACTCCCCACTGTCGCGCCCGACATCGGCGTCGAACGCTATCTCCAACTCATGGAGCTCGACAAGAAAGTCGAGGGTGGAAAAATGCGCTTCGTCGTCCTGGAAAAAATCGGACAAGCCTGCGTCAAATCCGACATTCCCCTCAAAACGCTCTCCAGAGTGCTGGAAACCCATGGCTGAACTCGCCCCTTACGCCGCAAACCCTGAAAGCAGCCGAGGCAGGCTCATTCCGGAAGATCGCCCGGAAGGGCGCACCGAATTCCAGAGGGACCGGGACAGGATCATCCACTCATCCGCATTCAGGCGACTGGAATACAAAACCCAGGTCTTCGTCAACCACGAAGGCGATCTATTCAGAACCCGCCTGACGCACAGCATCGAAGTCGCACAAATAGGCAGGTCCATAGCACGCAACCTTCGCCTCAATGAAGACCTCGTGGAAGCCATCTCGCTTGCACACGATCTCGGCCACACTCCCTTCGGGCACGCCGGGCAGGATGCGCTCAACGAATGCATGCAATCCCACGGCGGATTCGAACACAATCTGCAATCGTTGCGCGTCGTGGATCTTCTGGAAGAGCGCTATGGCGCATTCGACGGGCTCAACCTGAGCTTCGAAACGCGCGAGGGGATACTCAAGCACTGTTCCGCAAAAAATGCCGCCTTGCTGGGGGAAATCGGGGTGCGCTTCCTGCAAAAAAGGCAGCCCGGGCTGGAAGCGCAGCTCGCCAACCTCGCCGACGAAATCGCCTACAACAACCACGATGTCGATGACGGATTGCGCTCCGGTCTGATCACGCTCGACCAGCTCTCATCGGTATCCATTTTCGCAAGGCACTTCGAAACGGCAAAAGCCGCCCACCCTGAAATCATGGGGCGACGGCTGATCCATGAAACCGTCCGCCGCATGATCAATTCCCAGGTCATCGACTTGACGCAGCAGAGCCTTGGCAACATCAGATCAGCCATGCCGAAAGACATCGATGAAGCGAGAGCCTCGCCGCCGCTCATCGCCTTCAGCCCGGAAATGCGCGAAGCGCAGCATGAACTCAAGCATTTCCTGAGAACCCATCTTTATCAGCACTACAAGGTGACGCGCATGAGCGTCAAGGCGCGGCGCATCGTGTCCGATCTGTTTCATGCCTTCACTCGGGACAGTCGCCTCCTCCCGGCCCAGTTTCAGGAAAAGGCCGAAAAAGGCGGCGATATCATGCGCGTCACTGCAGACTACATCGCGGGAATGACCGACCGCTATGCCATCCGGGAACACCGCCGCTTGTTCGCCGTCGAAGAAATCCCCTTTTGAGGTTCGTGGTTGAAGTGATTCTGCGGAAAAGGTAGAATCAAAAACTTTCCCTTGTAGATACGGGGGTTGCAGGGCCGTCAGGTCCTGCTTTCGATAGCTTATTGATAAGAGGTAGAACTTGAGCCACTTGACGTTGCCGAAAAGGCAGGGTTTGTACGATCCAGGTTTCGAGCATGATGCATGCGGAGTGGGCTTTATCGCCCATATCAAGGGCATTAAAAGCCACAGCATCGTCAGCCAGGGGCTTCAAATTCTCAAGAATCTCACTCACAGGGGCGCAACCGGCGCAGATCCGCTGGCAGGGGATGGCGCCGGGATATTGATCCAGATTCCGGATGCCTTCTTCAGGCAGCAATGCAGCTTTACCCTGCCATCCCCTGGCGAATACGGCGTCGGGATGCTTTTCCTGCCCAGGAACGAAACGGCCAGAGCATCCTGCGAAGCGATCATAGCCCGGCATATCGCGGCGGAGGGCCAGTCCCTGCTGGGCTGGCGCGACGTGCCCACCGACAACGCGGGGCTAGGGGAAGGGGTCAGGAAAGTCGAACCCTGCGTCCGCCAGGTTTTCATAGGCAGTGACGGCAAGGACGCAGACAGCTTCGAACGCCGCCTTTTCGTGATCCGCAAGAGCATCGAGCATGCGGTTGGAAAGCTGGCCCTGGAAGAAGCCTTCTATGTCCCATCGATGTCATCGAGAACCCTTGTCTACAAGGGGATGCTTCTGGCCGACCAGGTGGGAGAGTATTATCCGGACCTTCGGGACGAGCGCGTCGTATCGGCACTCGCCCTCGTGCACCAGCGCTTCTCGACCAACACTTTCCCGACCTGGGATCTCGCCCACCCTTTCAGGATGATCGCGCACAACGGTGAAATCAACACCATGCGCGGCAACGTCAACTGGATGACCGCGCGGCACGAAGCCATGTCTTCCCCGATACTGGGAGAGGATCTCGAAAAAATCTGGCCGCTGATCGTCGAAGGGCAGTCCGATTCCGCCTGCTTCGACAATGCGCTCGAACTGCTCGTCGCAGGGGGCTACTCACTGGCTCATGCGATGATGATGCTGATTCCGGAAGCCTGGTCCGGCAATCCGCTGATGGATGAAGAAAGGCGCGCCTTCTACGAATACCATGCCGCCCTGATGGAGCCATGGGACGGCCCGGCCGCAGTCGCCTTCACCGATGGCAGGCAAATCGGAGCGACGCTAGACAGGAATGGCCTGAGGCCCGCGCGCTATCTGATTACCGACGACGACCTCGTGGTCATGGCTTCCGAAATGGGCGTGCTGAACATCCCACCCAGCCGCATCGTCAAGAAATGGCGCCTGCAGCCCGGAAAAATGTTCCTGATCGACCTCGAGGCGGGCCGCATCATCGACGACCAGGAAATCAAGGACACGCTTGCCGCCCAAAAACCCTACGGGAAATGGCTGGACAACTCCAGGCTCCTGCTCTCGGAGCTGCCCGGGGTCGAATCCGCAACCGGTTTCGAAGCCACGCTTCTCGACTGTCAGCAAGCATTCGATTACACCCAGGAAGACATCAAGTTTCTGATGCAGCCGATGGCTGCGACAGGCCAGGAAGCGACCGGCTCCATGGGGAACGATTCGCCGCTCGCCGTGATGTCGAACAAGCTCAAGCCCATTTACAATTACTTCAAGCAGCTCTTCGCCCAGGTCACGAACCCTCCGATCGACCCGATCAGGGAAGAGCTCGTGATGTCTCTGGTTTCCTTCATCGGACCCAAGCCCAACCTGCTCGGCGTGGAAGACACCGAACCCCAGCCGCGACTGGAGGTGAGCCAGCCCGTCCTTTCGACCGCCGATTATGAGAAACTCCGGAAAATTTCGGGGTTGACAAACGGACGCTTCGTCTCCCGCGTTCTCGACATCTGCTACCCGTCCAGCCAGGGCGCTGCAGGAATGGAAGCCGCCCTGGCGGCGCTTTGCGATGCCGCGGAAAAATCGGTGCGCGAAGGCATCAGCATCCTGATTCTTTCCGACCGGACCGTGAGCGAAAAGCACATTCCCATTCCAGCGCTGCTGGCCACCTCAAGCGTGCATCACCATCTCGTCAGGACCGGCCTGAGAACCAGCGCAGGGCTGGTGGTCGATACCGGATCCGCACGCGAAGTGCACCATTTCGCGTTGCTTGCAGGGTACGGCGCCGAAGCCGTCCATCCCTGGCTCGCTTTCGAAACCCTCGCGAACATGACGGAGCTTCTTCCCGGAGACCTTTCCCCCAGCGAAGCGAAGAAGCGCTTCATCAAGGCGGTATCGAAAGGGCTTCTGAAAGTCATGTCCAAAATGGGCATCTCGACCTACCAATCCTATTGCGGCGCCCAGATTTTCGAAGCTGTCGGGTTGAATTCCGCATTCATCCAGCGCTATTTCCCCGGCACGTCCAGCAAGGTGGAGGGCATCGGCCTTGCCGAGGTTGCTGAAGAAGCGGCAGAAATTCATCGCCTCGCCTTCGGCGACTCCCCTTTGTACGAAAGCGCGCTCGATGTCGGCGGCGAATATGCCTTCAGGATCCGCGGAGAAGCCCATATGTGGACCCCGGAGAGCATCTCCAAGCTGCAGCATGCAACCCGATCCGGCAATTTCAAGACCTACAGGGAATATGCCAAGCTCATCAACGATCAGAGCGAACAGCTGATGACCTTGCGCGGGCTTTTCGATATCCGCACCGGCAACCCCATCCCCCTGGATGAAGTCGAGCCTGCGAAGGAAATCGTCAAGCGCTTCGCCACCGGGGCAATGTCTCTCGGGTCGATTTCCAAGGAGGCGCACAGCACGCTGGCGATCGCCATGAACCGGATCGGCGGCAAATCCAACACCGGCGAGGGCGGAGAAGACCCCGTCAGGTTCAAGCCCCTGCCCAACGGCGATTCAATGCGCTCCGCCATCAAGCAGATCGCCGCAGGCCGCTTCGGCGTCAGCGCGGAATACCTGGTGAATGCCGATCAGCTGCAGATCAAGATGGCACAGGGCGCGAAGCCGGGAGAAGGCGGGCAACTGCCCGGCCACAAGGTGAGCGAATACATCGCCAAATTGCGCCATTCCGTTCCCGGAGTCGGGCTGATTTCCCCTCCTCCGCATCACGACATCTATTCGATCGAGGATCTCGCCCAACTGATTCACGACCTCAAGAACGTCAATCCCGAAGCGAGCGTTAGCGTCAAGCTGGTATCCGAAGTCGGGGTGGGCACTGTCGCAGCGGGGGTCGCCAAGGCGAAAGCCGACCATATCACGATCTCCGGCTACGACGGCGGAACTGGCGCAAGCCCCCTGAGTTCGGTCAAGCACGCCGGAACGTCGTGGGAACTCGGTCTCTCGGAGACACAGCAGACCCTGGTATTGAACCGTTTGCGCGGGCGGGTCGCCGTGCAGGTGGACGGCCAGATGAAAACCGGAAGGGACGTGCTGATCGGCGCACTGCTGGGCGCGGACGAATTCGGTTTTGCAACCGCCCCGCTCGTGGTGGAAGGCTGCATCATGATGCGCAAATGCCACCTCAACACCTGCCCGGTCGGAGTGGCCACCCAGGACGAAACGTTGCGCAAGAAATTCACCGGTCAACCCGAGCATGTCGTCAATTACTTCTTTTTCGTCGCAGAGGAAGTGCGCGAATACATGGCCAGCATGGGCATCAGGAAATTCGACGAGCTCATCGGAAGAACCGATCTGATCGATGTGCGTCGCGCCGTCAAGCACTGGAAGGCAAAGGGGCTGAATTTCGCCAAGGTGCTTCATCAGCCCGACGTCCCTGCAAGCGTCGCGCGCTATCATCAGGAACACCAAGATCACGGCATCGACAAGGCCCTCGACCACAAGCTCATCCGCGAAGCGAGCGCAGCCCTCGAGAACCGCACGCAGGTCAGAATCGAGACTGAAATCTGCAACGTCAACCGTTCCGCAGGCGCCATGCTTTCCGGCAAAGTGGCTAGGCAATATGGTCATGCCGGGCTACCCGACGACACCATTCACGTGAAATTCAGGGGGACGGCTGGGCAAAGCTTCGGCGCCTTCCTGGCTGCAGGCGTCACCTTCGAACTGGAAGGCGATGGCAACGACTATGTCGGAAAAGGCCTTTCAGGCGGCAGGATCGTGATCTATCCCGACAGCGCATGCAACATCGTTCCCGAAGAGAACATCATCGTCGGCAATACCGTGCTGTACGGTGCAATCAGCGGGGAAGCCTATTTCAGGGGCGTTGCCGGGGAGCGCTTCGCAGTGCGGAATTCCGGCTGCACCGCTGTCGTCGAAGGCGTGGGGGATCATGGCTGCGAATACATGACGGGCGGCGTCGTCGTGGTTCTCGGGCAAACCGGGCGCAATTTCGCCGCCGGGATGAGCGGGGGCATCGCCTACGTGCTCGACGAGCAGAACGACTTCGAGCAGCGCTGCAACATGGCCATGGTCGAACTTGAGCCGGTTCCCGAAGAAGATGCCAGCCTGGACCCCATCCAGCAGGGGGAACTCGAATCTCACGGAAAAGTCCGCGTGAACCATCTGGGGCAAAGCGACGAAGCGCTGTTGCGCAAGCTGATTTCGAACCATTTCACCCATACGAGCAGCGCAAGGGCCCGGAACATACTCGACAACTGGTCTCAATACCTGCCCAAATTCGTCAAAGTCATGCCGACCGAATACAGGCGTGCGCTTGCCGAAATGGGCAACAAAAAAGTCGCACTGGAGTCTGCGTAATGGGCAAACCGACAGGATTCATGGAAATCAAACGCGCCGACGAACCGGCCTCCCCGGTTGAGGAGCGCATCCGCCATTACCACGAATTTGTTTCTCCCCTTCCCGAAGATGCAATGCGCCAGCAAGGCGCGCGGTGCATGGATTGCGGCATTCCCTTCTGCCATTCGGGATGCCCGGTGAACAACATCATTCCGGATTGGAACGATCTCGTCTACAAGGGCCGCTGGCAGGATGCCATTGCGGTGCTGCATTCCACCAACAATTTTCCCGATTTCACCGGAAGGATCTGCCCCGCACCTTGCGAAGCGGCCTGCACGCTGAACATCAACGACGATGCCGTGACGATCAAATCGATCGAGCATGCCATAATCGACAGGGCGTGGGAGGAAGGCTGGGTCAAGCCCCAGATCCCGCATCGGAAGACCGGCAAGAAAGTCGCCGTTGTCGGCTCCGGTCCCGCAGGACTCGCCTGCTCGCAGCAGCTTGCGCGGGCGGGACATGACGTCACCCTGTTCGAGAAGAACGACAGGATAGGCGGCCTGCTGCGCTACGGCATTCCCGATTTCAAGATGGAAAAGCGGCATATCGACCGGCGCATGGAGCAGATGAAGCTGGAAGGCGTGGAATTCAGAGTCAACCAGCATGTCGGCGCCGATTTTCCCGCGAAGAAACTGGCAGAAGAATACGATGCCGTGGTGCTGACCGGAGGAAGTGAGTCCCCTCGCGACCTCCCCATTCCCGGCAGGGAACTCGACGGCGTGCATTTCGCCCTCGATTTTCTCATTCCGCAAAACAAGAAAAATGCCGGCGACGAGATCCCTGGCCAGATATCGGCAAAGGGAAAGCATGTCGTCGTCATAGGCGGTGGCGATACCGGGTCCGATTGCGTTGGAACATCGATCAGACACGGCGCGCGCTCAGTCACCCAGCTTGAAGTCATGCCGAAGCCGCCGGTTCAGGAAAACAGGCCGCTCACCTGGCCAAACTGGCCGATGAAGCTGCGCACCTCCAGTTCCCAGGAAGAAGGCTGCGAGCGCGAGTGGAGCGTCGTCACGAAATATTTCAGCGGCCGCGACGGGAAAGTCGAAAAGCTGCACGGCGTTCGCGTCGAGTGGGTTTCCGACGACGAGGGCGGGATGAAGATGCAGGAAGTTCCTGGGTCTGAATTCGAACTCGAGGCCGATCTCGTGCTGCTCGCCATGGGTTATCTGCATCCCGTGCATGCCGGCATGCTCGCCGAGCTCGGCGTCGACCTGGATCCCCGCGGCAACGTGAAGGCAGACACGCAGAAATACCAGACTTCCGTTCCCAAGATTTTCTCGGCGGGAGACATGCGCCGCGGACAATCGCTCGTAGTCTGGGCCATCCGGGAAGGGCGGCAGGCAGCCCGATCCGTCGACGAATTTCTCATGGGGCGCTCCGAGCTTCCCAGATGACCAACTGGCAAATCAAATGACCCAACTCAAGAACGACACTTTCATCCGCGCGCTGCTGCGGGAGCCCGTATCCTACACGCCCGTCTGGATGATGCGGCAGGCCGGGCGCTACCTGCCCGAATACAACCAGACGCGAGCCCGCGCCGGGAGCTTTCTTTCGCTTTGCAAGAATCCCGATCTCGCAACCGAAGTGACGCTGCAGCCGCTCGCCCGGTTTCCCCTGGATGCGGCCATCCTTTTCTCGGACATCCTGACCGTCCCGGACGCGATGGGACTGGGGCTTTATTTCGCAGAGGGAGAGGGACCGAAATTCGAGCGTCCGCTGCGAGATGAATGGGAAATCAAGAACCTGGCCGTACCCGATCCTTCCGCCCAGCTGGGTTACGTCATGGACGCGGTCAGCCAGATTCGCAAAGCGCTGGCCGGCTCCGTCCCTCTGATCGGTTTCTCCGGCAGCCCCTTCACCCTGGCCTGCTACATGATCGAAGGCGGCAGCAGCAGCGATTTTCTCCACACCAAAACGATGCTCTATCGCAGGCCCGATCTGCTGCATCATATCCTTGAAATCAACGCCCGTGCCGTCGCGGATTACCTCAACGCCCAGATCGAGCAGGGCGCCCAGGCCGTGATGATTTTCGATTCGTGGGGCGGAGCATTGTCGGAATCGGCCTATGCCGAATTCTCTCTCGCCTATCTGGAAAAAATTGTCGCCTCCCTTCACAAGACCCGGGACGGCGCCAGAATTCCCAACATCGTTTTCACCAAGGGCGGCGGCCTCTGGATCGAAAAAATCGCTTCCATCGGATGCGATGCGGTTGGCCTCGACTGGACAATGGATATCGGCAAAGCGCGCCGCCTAGTCGGCGACAAAGTCGCCTTGCAGGGCAATCTCGATCCCTTCGTGCTGTTTTCCAGCCCCGAAAGTATCGTCAGGGAAACCGAGCGAGTGCTGGAAAGCTTCGGGCACGGCAGCGGACACGTTTTCAACCTGGGCCATGGCATTTCCCAATATACCGACCCTGCAAATGCCGGGCTGATGATCGAAACCGTCCACTCTTCAAGCCGGAAGTACCACGAGGTCGCCTCCCAGTAAAGAAAGGGGAGTTCCCGCTTTCAAACATGCATTTCTGCAGCAGCAGTGCCGAGTTATGCACATTTCATGAAAAACCGGAAGGAGCAAATCATGAAATGTGCATAATATATCTAACCATCTGATAATATTTAATATATCATTCAGCCTGATTATTGGGCAATGTCATGATCGCTTGCTGCGATAAAAACTTAGCGATGATATGTCGAGTAACTCACAAAGTTATCAACAGGTTTTGTGGGTAACTTTTTTGTCCATTTAAATAAACAGGTTGCATCGTTTTTCTAGAATCGACCCTAACGAACGAGCCTAAATCGAATTCGCGCACTCCCGATCAAATTGGATAGCCCGCCCAAAATCATCAAGGTCGTCCTGGATGTTCCGCTCTCCACCCGGTTCGATTACTTGGCCGGTGACGTCACCGTCGATGATATCGGCTCTCGGGTGGCCGTGCCTTTCGGAAACAAGCTGCTCGTCGGCATCCTGCTCGATGTCGATTCCCGCTCCGAAATTCCGGCGACCCGCCTGAAAAGCGCCGCCAGGATATTCCGGGACATCCCCCCACTGAGTTCCAGCCTGCTCGATCTGTTCCGCTTCTGCAGCGACTATTACCATCACCCGATCGGCTCCGTCATGCTGAATGCGCTGCCTGCCGGGCTGAAGACGGCAAGGCCGGTCGAATTGAAGCGGCCCCGCTTCTTTTCCCTGACCGAAACAGGACGTCTCGGCCAGGTACGCGGCAAAAACATGAGCAGGTTGCTCGAATCCTTCCGAAAAGAAGGCACGCTTGATCTCGAATCGATCCGGGCGGCATTTCCGCGGGATGCACTCAAGAGGCTCCTCGACCTGGGCTT
>Ga0207433_10004766_pt1 | contig 24691 bp, 31 predicted proteins | sample YelNatPaOPGAMG01_FD_187559 | JGI IMG/M metagenome (GOLD analysis project Ga0207433, IMG submission 187559) | Hot spring thermophilic microbial communities from Obsidian Pool, Yellowstone National Park, USA - OP-RAMG-01 (SPAdes) (version 3) | ecosystem: Environmental > Aquatic > Thermal springs... | reverse complement strand
CCGTTGATCTTATACATAATACTTGCTTTGGTAGTACCGCCAACATCTGCAGCAGGGCTATCCACTCTATCCGCTGGCATGTTTTCTGGCATGCTTGCAATAACTGGCATATTAATGTTCCTTGTAATAATACCAATATCTCTTTTTGTTACCGCATTCCTCTATCACATATTTGGAAAGCTTTTCAAGGTATTTAGCAACCCTTACTCAAACACCTTTACAGCGACGGTATATGGTATAGTACCAACAATTCTGTTCTATTGGCTTAGCCCAATACCTTTGGGAGCATTGGTGCTAATAATATTTGAGATCTGGGCATTTATAATAATGATATTGGCACTTGCAAGACAGCAAAAGACAAGCGCCCTAAAGGCATTTGCAGTGATAATAGTGACAGCAATAATAATAGGAATAATCGCATTCATCATAGGACTAGGTACTATACTTTCACTAGCAACTCTTTAACTAGCAACAACCGCTAAATAAAATTAGAAGATAAAAATCAAGGAAGAAGATCTTCTAAAGAGAGTCTGCGAGCTTTTGGTCCCCCTTCTTTTTTATTTTGATTTTCTGCCTCTTCTTCTTTTCTTTTACCTCTATTAAGCCCTAATAATGCTTCGTTGAAGTCTCTAAAAATTCCCAGAGGGTCTAAATCTTTATCATTCTTAAATTTAGACTTTGTTGCGTTCATAGAAATCAGGAAGATATAGATTCAAACTGATTTAAAAAGAAATCTGGTATATCTACGATTGTCGAAATAAGGAAAAAAAGAGACAAAAATAAAATTAGCTTAACGTCATCTCTATTTGCACTGTATCAGGAACAGGTATCCTTGTTACTTGCCTTAATGCTTGGTCGCTACCTTCTATCTCTACTATCCATTTGTGTATGCGCATCTCCCAATGCTCAAAAGTGTGGCTTCCATCGCCACAAGGTGTTTTTCTTGTTGTTATCCTTAATATTCTTGTTGGCAATGGAATAGGGCCACTATATTTAATATTCAAAGCCTTTGCTATCTCTATTATCTGGTTTGCTATGCTCTTTACATCGTTTGCATTCCTGCTTATAAGCTTTATTCTAGCTGTTGGCATGCAATCATTGTTCCCTCTTTACTACATCTAGTACAACGCCTGCTGCAACAGTTTGACCCATATCTCTTATAGCAAACCTTCCAAGCTGTGGAAACTCGCTGTATTTTTCAACAACAACAGGCTTTGTTGGCCTTACCTTAACTATTGCCACATCCCCATTCTTAATAAACTCTGGATTCTTTTGCAATGTCTGGCCAGTCTTTGGATCCTTCTTTTCAACAATCTCTGTTATTGTTGCTGCTACCTGTGCTGTATGTATATGGAATACTGGTGTATAACCAGGAGCTATAGCTGTTGGGTGGTTAATAACTACTATCTGTGCTGTAAACTCTTGTGCTACAGTTGGTGGATTATTTACCGGACCAACTACATCTCCTCTCTTAACATCCTTCTTATCTACACCTTTTATGTTAAAGCCAATATTGTCACCAGGCTCTGCCTTTTGCAATTGCTGGTGGTGCATCTCTATACTCTTTACCTCTGTCTTTACACCTGAAGGCATTATAATGATTTGGTCGCCAGGCTTCATAATACCTGTTTCTACTCTGCCTACAGGAACAGTACCAAATCCAGAAATGCTGTATACATCTTGTATTGGTAGCCTTAATGGCTTGTCTGTTGGCTTTGGCGGAACTTGGAATGTATCAAGTGCTTCAAGTAATGTAGGGCCATTATACCATGTCATCTTATCAGATTTCTTTGCAACATTCTCTCCTGCGAGCGCTGAATAAGGAACTGCTAATATTTTGCTAGTATCATAGCCGACCGTCTTAAGCAGATTCATTATAGAAGCCTTAACATCTTCATACTTTACTCTATCATAGTTTACCGCATCCATCTTGTTTATGCCCACAACAAGCTGGTTTATGCCAAGAACCTTTGCAAGATATGCGTGCTCTCTTGTCTGAGCCTGAACACCATCTGCGCAAGAAATGACAAGCACAGCAGCATCAGCCTGGCTTGCACCTGTTATCATATTCTTTACAAAGTCCCTGTGACCAGGTGCATCAATAATGGTAAAGTAGTATTTGGGTGTTTGGAATTCTTTATGCGCTATATCTATTGTAATTCCTCTTTCCCTCTCTTCCTTTAGCTGGTCCATTACGAAAGCAAACTCGAATGTAGGCTTGTTATATTTTGCAGCCTCTTCCTTCATCTTTCTTATATCCTGCTCGCTAATAGCACCTGTCTCGTATAGAAGCCTTCCGACTGTTGTTGATTTGCCGTGGTCGATGTGTCCTATAAAGATCAAATTCAAGTGTGGTTTTTCTGCCATTTCATTCACCTTTAAACATAATATATAATATAACGAGATAAACCCGTTATTATATTGTTATAAGACTATTTAAACCTTATTATTGGCGCATAGTCTTGAGGAAATTATGCGAGGCTTTCGCAATCTTTGCACACTAATATTGAGGTGATCTATCCGCAGGTTCCCCTACGGATACCTTGTTATGACTTAGCCCTCCTCATAGAATACTAGTTCGACAGCACCATAAAGATGCCGCCTCACTAGCACCCCATTTGGATGACTTGACAGGCAGTGTGTGCAAGGAGCGGGGACACATTCACCGCTCGATGGTGACAAGCGATTACTAGGGATTCCAGCTTCATGAGGGCGAGTTCCAGCCCTCAATCCGAACTTTGGTTGGTTTTAGGGGATTAGCTTCTCCTCTCGGAGTTGCAACCCATTGTACCAACCTCTGTATGCCGCGTGTAGCCCTGGAGATTCGGGGCATACTGACGTACCGTCGCCCTCTCCTTCCTCCTCTTTAAACAGAGGCGGTCCCAACAGAGTGCCAGGCCTATCGCTAGACCTGTAGCAACTGTCAGCGAGGGTCTCGTTCGTTACCGGGCAATTGAGTGAGCTCAATGCGAACACTAAAGCCTTTGATAAACATGATAAAATCCCTTACATTTGCAATCTTATTATCTTTTACATGTATTCCAAGGCCCTCTAGCAAAACTGCCTCGCTTGGCTTGAGCCCCTTTACTTCAATGCTCTTCTTTATAACTCCTCGAGCATCGAATATGCCAGCTACGAAGCTTGCTGAAAGCTCATTTCTATGCTTGAATATCTTTGTCTCATTTTCTATTATCTCTCTTATATTCCTTGCCAGCTTTGAATGGTAAAATTTTGCTTCGCTCTCTTTCTCATTTATTATTATCTTTCTTGGATCTACCCCAAGCTTTATTGCTTCTCTTACAAATTTCTCTATTATTTCTCTAATCTCGCTCTTAGCATAGACTAGAGATTTTTCGCTATCGCTAAGCCTTGAAAGACCAGCGATATAGCACAATTCTTTGCTTAGTTTCGCTTTCATAGCATCACTCAATTACTTACCGGACTTAACCGGACAGTTCACACCACGAACTGACGATCGCCATGCACCACCTCTCGGCTCATCTGGTAAGGTCTTTAGCCTGACCATCATCTTGCCGTCGCTCCAGGTAATGTTCCCGACGTTGGATTCAATTAAACCGTAGCATCCACCCCTTGTGTGCTCCCCCGCCAATTGCTTTAAGTTTCAACCTTGCGGCCGTACTCCCCAGGCGGCAGACTTAACAGTTTCCCTACGGTACTGCACCAGCTCTTAGCAAGTGCAACACCAGAGTCTGCATAATTTACTGCTAGGGCTACTCGGGTATCTAATCCGATTCGTTCTCCTAGCCTTCGTCACTCACCGTCGGATGTGTTCTGGTCGAGCGCCTTCGCCACCGGTGGTCCTTATAGGATTACAGGATTTAACCCCTCCCCTATAAGTACCCTCGACCTCGCCCACTCCCTAACTGAAAAGTATCTCATGCAAGCATAGGTGTTAAGCACCTATATTTCACATGAGACTATTTCAGTCGGCTACGGACGCTTTAAGCCCAATAATCGTGGACACCACTCGTGCCGCGGGTATTACCGTGGCGGCTGCCACCCGTCTTACCCAGCACTTATTCGCCAAGCTTGCTATACTTGGCAAAAGATGCACCGAAGTGCATCACTCAGACTTCCCCCATCACGCTTACGCGCATTGTGGAGTTTGCGCGCCTGCTGCACGCCGTAGCGCTAGGGCCCTTGTCTCAGTGCCCTTCTCGGGGCTCCTACTTCCATAGCCCCTACGGGTCATAGGTATGGTGGGCCGTTACCCCGCCATCTGCCTGATCCGACGCAGTCTCATTGTAAGGCGGTTGCGCTGCAATTTGCGTACCATTTCGGCTAAGGCCCCTTCCAGGATCCCTAGCCTATGGGGTATTATCCTCAGTTTCCCAAGGTTATCCCCCTCCTTACAGTAGATTGACTACGCGTTACTGAGCCGTACGCCGCCCAATGAAGCCATTGGGCAAACTTGCATGGCTGTCGAAATCTGATAGCAGTGCCCTCCAGCAGCATCGACTGGAGTCTTCTTGCCGCAACAAGAAGCAATTGCGAGCCTCTTTGCACTCCTCAAGACTATATCCAATTGCGAGACGCAATTTTCACACTAATAACGCCAAAAGCATCAAAAAGCATTAATAATTATATTGACATACCTTTATAATCTTTACGCTTTTGGTGTTATGAATTTTTTATAGAGCAACTACAAATATGTGCGAAAGGTATAAAAAGTTTAAAAATAGACATCTTTTGATATTTATGAAAATTATAAAGAATAAAGGATTAACAATAATATTGTCTGGAGGGGATAAGCCGGACGAAACTCACTGCCCAACGCTAAACTTAAGAGGAAATCGTGTAATGCTACGTGACGACTACCATGGCAAGGTAAGATTCAAAAGCAACGTGCTTGATGTAATTTCTAAGCTCTGATCTTTTCTTCCTTTCTTTGCATTCTCGGCACAAGACCTTCGAGTTCTAAATGTTTGTATTGGCTAGAGTAGCGCATGTCAAAGTTTCTTATCCCTAAATTCCCAAGAAGTGTCTTTGTCATTGTTATATAGCTTATTTCAACACCTTTGAGGACCTTTCTCATACTATTTAACAAATTATCTATCTCTTCGTTTGAGCTTAGGTTTACAAAAACAAGAATGCCAGAAGGATTTAGTATATCACATATATATACATATTTAAGATGCTCATCTGGCTTCATCTTTATAAGCTCAGCAAACCATTTGTTTCTCGAATCGATGAAATCGGATTCATTTGTTATTGCTATCTTTATTATTCCATTTATGTTGCTCTGTGGCTGCGCCTCAAAATAAGTTACTCTTTTCAGAAGCCCACTTTCTTTTAGCCTTTCCATCGTATAAAGAAGTAGTTCTGGCTTTTGGTAGAATCTCTTTGCGATCTCCTTTATTTCGCCCCTGCCATCTATGTTTAGCCCTTCCAATAGAGCTTTTGCCGAGCCTGAAAGCATAAGCTCATCTATAAGCTCGTTTCTAATGGGGAAAAAGCCAAAGGTTGTCACAATTCTGCTTGTATTTACCAGCATATCATAATCCTTAAGGTTTTTCGAAAAACTAATCAAAAATTTGTTTAGACTGTAAAAACTCTTACCAACTTCATATATTACTAAATCTTCTTCTCCATGCAATTTTGCAACAAATTGAGGAACTGTAAAGTTAGAGAGTGCACGCATTATCTCCTCATCGCTAGGCACATCTTTATTGAATTTAATGAATGTGATATACTCTTCTACACCCAGTTCAGGGATCTTTGCGAGCGCTTCTTCACGCATCTCCCTCTTTGTGGATTTGTGCTTACTTATTCTGATAAATTCGTGCTTCCATATATCTTCAAGATCTATTTCAGGTACAAAATGAAGCCCATATTCTTTTACTACTTCATTGAATATAGAATATGTTGTTGCTTTTGGCATCTTAAGGTGCTTACTTATACTGTCGATGCTGGCTCTTCCATCTATGCTAAGAAATCTAAGCATCTCATTTTTTATAATAGCCTTCTTCTCCTTTTCTATAATTTTTGGCATGTAATCAATTATATATTACTTAAAAACAAATATAAATTTAATGCCAATTTTTTTTATTTTTGATTATTAGAAATATACTAATATGAACCAAACCAGAACCTTATTAATAGAAATAAGTTGCTACAACCTACCTTTTGACTCGCCTTTTACAATACCACTCGCAACTAAATGGGCAAGCCTCAACATTTGGTATGCAGTATTTACGAATGTGCTTAACTCTTTTCTCGCTATACCAATATACTGAATGTAAAAACCATTTGAACGAGAGCTAAGTGAAGCTTTATTTATTTTCCTAAGGAGCTTTATTTTTTCTTCAACGCCTTTTCCTGATCTCTCTATAGCGCGCTCCATCGCCCTTTGGTTTGGTTTTTTTCTTGTAATTGCCAGAACAGGTATGTTAAGCTCAGAATTTATCTTTGTTATATCTACAATGTTAAGCCCTGCTAATGTTATACCATTAAGTGCTACAAGCTTTATCTCTCTTAGAAAGCGTGATTGCCTTATCTTGCTTATCAGCTTATCTGTTGCGTCGTTGCCATCTACAGTTACATGAAATGATATAACACCCTCTACAACTTCTTTTCTTGCCACTATGCCTACAACAAGTGATTCACTATCACCCTTAGCAAAAGGAGCATCATCAACTGATAAGATACGTATACCTTCTTTCATATTATTTCTTTGGTAGCTGGGCTTTAAAATCCTTCAGCTCCTCTCTTATCTCTTCTATAGCATCAATAACAAGCTTTTTTGGATTCTTGTTAGACTTTACTATGAGCCTTGGCTTTCCTACTTCGAAATGCGTTTTTGTAACAGCTACAAAGTCTACATCCGCTTTATCTTGGAGCTTCCCTCTTATAAGTTCTGCTATGCCTCTATCAGTATCATCAAACTCCACTATCAAGCTTTTTGGTTCATCCTCAATGATATTTAGTTTCATAAAAATCACGCGGGGTTCTTGATTTTATAATTTTCACTACTAAATATTAATATATTTATCCATCCCCATATTTTTACAACCTGCGTTTTAAATCTAGAAATAAAAAGGTTTAAAAACTAAAGTAAATAAAAATTATAAAAGATTATTTGTTCTCTTTAACTCGAGGTAATTTTATGGCAAATGTAAAAGATGTAGAAGCTAATGTGCTTATAAAGAAGACCGCAGAAAAGCTTAAAGAAGCAGGCATAACAAAGCCTGCTTATGTGGATTTTGTAAAAAGCGGCGCTGGTAGAGATAGAATTCCGCAGCAAAATGATTTCTGGTATATAAGATGTGCTTCTCTGCTTAGACAGGTTTATCTAAATGGACCTATAGGTGTTTCAAGGCTAAGAACAAGGTATGGCAACAGAAAGGAGCATGGCGTAAGAAGGCACCATCACTACAAGGCTGGTGGAAGCATAATAAGAGATGCACTCAATGCACTTGAAAAGCTCGGCTATGTTAAAAAAGGCAAATCAGGCCGTGAGATAACAAATGCTGGCAGGGCATTTCTCGATAAGATAAGCAACGAAATCCTAAAAGGTGGGAGCGGTGCCTGATGAAGATGAAGAGAAGGAGCTTAAAAAAGCAATAGCAAAGAGGCTTAAAGAGCTGCAGATAGAGCAGCAGAAAAGGGCAATAGTGAGGCAGTACCTTGAGCCTGCAGCTTACGAGAGGCTTATGAACGTAAGAGTTTCAAACTATGAGTTATATGCTCAGCTGCTTGATCTTATAATCTCAATGGCTCAAACAAACAGGCTTCCAGGGAGGATAACAGAGAAACAGCTTGTAGACCTCCTTGCAAAGCTTACAGCCAGACCAGAGCCAAAGATCGAGTTTAAACACAAGTAAGGTGTTTTTATGAGCAAAAAAAGTGCTGAAAAAAAGCTTAGGCTTGGGAAAAAGCTAAAGGAAAATAGGAGAATACCAGTGCTTGCTATACTTAGAACACATAGGAAGATAGAATATAATAAATTCCAGAGGGATTGGAGGCATAGAAAGCTCAGGATAAGGTAGTTTTATGGCTGTTCTCAACATAAATCTGAAAAAGAGGCTTAGCAAGGTGCATAAGCCTAGAAGGAGAAGCATTGCGATTAGCTATGTTAGAGAAAGAGCCGCAAAGCTTTTGCACGCAGAGCCTTATAATGTTATTATTGATCCAGAACTCAGCAGGAGGGTACAGCTAGCAGCAAGGAGGATGGAAGCTGTAAAAATAGTGGTTGAGAAAGAGGGTGAGCTCATTAGAGCGAAATTCTTCAATGAAGAAAAAGCTGGCGAAGGAAAGAGCAAAGAAGCTGCGAAAGAGGCAAAGAATACTAGTAACGATAGCAATAGCACTAAGCAGAAAAAATGATTAAGGTTTCTTTTTATGAGCGTGATAAAAACAGAAATTTATGGCAACAGCTATATCGGCATATATGGCTTTGCAACGGATAGCTTCTGCCTTTTTGGAAAGGGCGTACCTCAAAAGAAGGCAGAGAATATAGCAAAAGCATTAGATACTGAAAAGTTCGACTTAACTATAGATTCATCACAGCTTGTGGGCATATATGCTGTGGCTAATTCAAAAGGCATCTTGCTACCAAAGATAATCGATGAGAGAGAGCTAGAAGAGCTAAAAGAGAAGATTAATGGCGTAGAGATAGGGGTTTTTGATACAGACCTTAATGCGATTAGAAATAATATTCTTGTGAATGATAAAATAGCCATAGTAAATCCACACTATAACAAAAAGGAAGAGAAGTTCATACAAGATGTTCTTGATGTAGAGGTAGTAAAATCGAGTATAGGCGGATTTAGCACGGTTGGTGCAAACAATATACTTACAAATAAAGGCATAGTCTTCAACAACAGGATTAGCGAAGAAGAGAAAAAAAGAATAGAAGAGATTGTTGGGTTTAAGGGCGAGCAATCTACAGCAAATCTAGGTTCTCTAAACATAGGGCTTAGTAGCATTGCAAACTCAAAAGGCCTAGCTATAGGCGAACTTACAACAGGCTATGAGCTTGCGAGGATCGCAGGCTCGTTAGACTTATAATCTTTTAATAAAAATAATGATATTATGGAGGCAAACAATAAAGAAGAGGTTATAGAACAGCTACGTTACCTTCAGAGCTTGTACATACAAGAGTATGAAAACCTGCTTAATGAGATAACAAATTATAACTTGGTTTATAACGCCACCCAAAGAAATATTGATGTGCTCGAAAATCTAGGCATGCTTGAAAGTAGCAATATATTGCTAAACCTTGAAGGAGGCACGTATATAGAGGCAAAGCTTAACAAAGTAGATAAAGCGTTAGTATATGTAGGCTCAGGCTACCTTATAGAAAAGAGCATCGAGGAGGCAAAGGCATTTCTTAAGCAGAACAAGCAAAAAGGGGAGGAGCTTATCAAAGAGCTAAACAAGAGGAAAGAAGAGATAGAAAAGAACCTTATTGATGTCGCCTTTGAACTGGAAAAAATCGGTAATTCAAATGTTTGAGTCATTAAAGAAAAAACTTTCTGATTTTGTAGGCTCTTTTAAGAAGAAGGAAGAAGAGGAGGTAAAAGAAAGTAGTGTAGTAGAGAAGAGCAAAGAAGAAACAGTTGAAAAGAAGGGAGAAGAGAGCAAAGAAGAAAAAGTGGAAAAGAAGGAAGAAGTAAAGAAGAAAAAAGCAGAAGAGGAGGTGCAAAAGATAAAAGCAGAGATAACAGCGACTACAAAAATAAAAGGCTTGTTCTTCAAGAAAGTAAAAATAAAGGAAGAAGATATAGATGAGATGCTAGAACAGCTTAAACTCTCTCTAGTCGAGGCTGATGTTAACTATAATGTTGCTGAAAAATTTGTTGAAAAACTAAAGGAGCTTCTTGTTGGAAGAGAGGTTGATTCTAAAAATATAGAAAAAGAGATAAATGCTGTTATAAGAGAGGCCCTTCTGCAAACCCTTTCAAAATCATCTAATATGGATATTGTCAGCTTTGTTAAAGAAAAAAGAAACGTAGAGAGAAGCGAGCCTGTAAAGATACTCTTCCTAGGGCCAAACGGTGCAGGCAAAACAACAACGATAGCTAAGATAGCTAAGATGTTAAAGGATGCTGGCTTGAGCTGTGTGCTCTCAGCAAGCGATACCTTCAGAGCTGCAGCAATAGAGCAGCTAACGATGCACGCTGAAAGGCTCGGAGTGCCAATAATAAAAGGAAATTATGGGGCTGACCCAGCAAGCATAGCCTTCGATGCGATTGCATATTCTAAGGCACACCACATTGATGCGGTTCTTATCGATACCGCTGGAAGGCAGGAGACAAACAAAAGCCTTTTAGAAGAGATGAAGAAGATAGTCAGGGTTGCGAAACCAGACTTAAAGATCTTTGTTGGAGAAAGCATTGCTGGAAATGCATTGCTAGAACAGGTAAAGGAGTTTAACGAAGCAATAGGGTTAAACGGAATTATACTAACAAAGCTTGACTGTGATGCAAAAGGAGGCAACACGCTCTCAATATTGAGCGAAACAGATATACCAATCGTTTATTTTGGAACAGGAGAAGGCTATGAAAAATTAGTCAAATACAATCCAAATGAAATTGTTGAAAATATAGTAGGTTAGAAGCAAACAAATATTTTTATATATTGAAATGTTATAGTGTAGTTGCTATATGTTAAATAAGTGTGATTGGTTTGGAAGAAAACGAACTTAAGATTTTTGAAGCACAGGTTTATGATCAACTTAGAGGTATTCTAAACACTCTTCCAAGCGAACAGGATAAGGCCAGATATATAGAGAGTGTTGCTAAAGTCATAAATCCAAGCGCAAGCAAAGAAGATATTGAAAGAGTAATTGCTGATGCAACAAATTTTTACCCAATAAACAAATATCTAAGCAATCCAGATGTAGAAGACATTATGATTAACAACACAGAGAACATATTTCTTTACACAACACAAGCAGGCCAGGTAAAAGCTCCTGAAAAAATAGAGAGCAGGTTTGAACTTGATCTTCTTGTTAAAAAGTTCAAGATGTTTGCAACCACAGCAGTATCTCATGAGAGAATATTTGATGTTCACCTTCCAAACGGATCTAGAGTAAATATAGTGGATTCACCGCTTGGTGCTGACATAACAATTAGAAATTTCAAAGGCAAGGCAATGAGTATAATAGATCTTATCAACAGAGGAGAAATGAGCTACAAGCTCGCAGCCAGGCTTTGGATTTATACAGATGGTCTAAAGGTCAGGCCCGCAAATATACTTATAGGTGGAATGCCAGCAAGCGGTAAGACAACGCTTCTCAACGCGATGTTTAGCTTCTTCAGACCTGAGGAAAGGATTGTTACAATAGAAGAGACATATGAATTAAATACAGAAACACAGGAGAATTGTGTTAGGCTAGAGACAGATCCAACAATAAGCATGGAGGACTTGGTAAAAAATTCATTGAGAATGAGGCCTGACAGAATTATAATAGGTGAGGTAAGGGGCGCAGAAGCTAAAGATATGATGACAGCTATGAATATAGGAAAGATTGCAATGGGTACAATACATGCAGCAACTGCGAGAGATGTTGTTACAAGACTGCAGCATACGCCAATGAATGTTGAGATGGATATAATACCGCTTATTGATGTTATAATAATTGTATCGCAGGTATTTGAAAACGGTAAATTTGTTAGAAAGGTAACACAGGTATCAGAGATATCTGGAATAGAGACGCAGGTTCTTCTTTCTGATTTATACACATACGATTATAAAACACACAAAAGCTCTGATATACTTCCAAGTGTAACGTATAGAGATACATTATCAAGGCTCACCGGCTATCCGCCATCCGAGATTATAATAGAAGAAGAAAGAAGGGCAAAGATCTTGGAGAGGCTTAATCAGCTTGGCATGACAGACCTTAAGAGCATAAATGAATTTGCAAAACTCTATTATGACAATCCAGAGGCTGCACTGAAGAAGATAAATCTAGAGAACCTGGGAACGTTGTCATGACATTTTTTCTATTGCTGGTATTTGCATTACTTCTAATATATAAATTATACTTAGACATAAAATCGTTTTCTAAATTTAATTTAAGTATCTATCTCTTCCTCGCTTTTGGGTTTATTCTGTTTGAAATAGAGAGTAGGGGCATAGAGGCTATTTTATATCTCTCGCTTCTACTCCTCTTTAACCTGCTTGCAACTAACTATGGAAGCAAAAAAGGTATTGTTTTTAGCATATTGCTACTTGTTGCCCTGCCATTCAGCAAAAGTGGCATTTTATTAGCTCAGAGCGGCTTTCTTGGGATTATGCCAAGTATGCTCAAGCTTATTGAAAAGAGTGAAAACAAAAAGGAGAACAAGAGGCTTGAGATTAGTAGGGATGTTGTTCATCTTATTATAGGCATAGCTATAATCTCTTTCGCAGCGCTTCTTCCTGATCCAAGGCAATTAATAGTTGCACTTATAATTATGGGCTTTATACTAGGGAGTTACACAATAATCTCAAAGGGCAAATTTTCTAGAATGCTTTATAAATTCGAGAGGAAGAATACATACTTCGGCTCAGGAGCGATATGGCTTGCGCTTGGTGCATTGCTTGCGATGGGCTTTATCTTTTCAAGAAACTTTTTGATAGCGGTACTTGCTGCCATATTTATAGGCGACCCTTTAGCCACAATCGTTGGAGTAAAGTTTGGCAAGCATAGAATATTCTACAATAGAGAGAAGAGCGTTGAGGGATCATCAGCATATTTTTTCGCAGTATTTGCTGTGAGTTATCCCTTTATTGACTTATATGCACTTCCTGTTGCACTTATTGCTGCATTCGTTGAAAGTTGGGGAATAAAAATAGACGACAACCTTATGGTGCCAATTATACTCTCTATACTGCTGTTTCTTTTCTATATTTGAAAAAGTGTAAAAAGAATTAAACCCTTCTTCCTCTCCTGCCACCAGGTCTCTTTGTTGTGTCGGTTGGTATTGGAGTAACATCTTCGATGCTGCCTATCTTAAAGCCACTTCTTGCAAGTGCCCTAACAACCGCTTGTGCACCGGGACCCGGTGTTTTTGAGCCATGTCCACCAGGTGCTCTAATCTTTATATTAATGTGGGTTATTCCTTTCTCTATTGCAGTTGCTGCAACCTTGTAAGCTGCTTGCATTGCTGCGTATGGTGTGCCTTCTTCATGGTCTGCATCAACAACCATTCCACCGCTTCCTACAGCTATTGTTTCCGCACCAGATAGATCTGTAAGCGTTATTATTGTATCATTCTTAGAAGAATAAATATGAGCAACACCCCACCTTATACCCTTTGGCTTGTGTTTCTGCTGAGCTAGCATTACCTCTGTTTCATATGATATCTCTTCCTTCTTTGATTTCTTCTCCTCTTTTGCCGCTTGAGCTTGTGCCTCTTTTTTTGCTGTCATAAAAACACCTACGATGCTTCTCCTTCACTCTCTTCTGCCTCTTCCTCTTGCTGCTCAGCCTCGCTAGAAGCTTTTTCACCCATAGACGCTGAGCGTGGCTCAGAAGAAAGTATATTGTGCTCTATATTAAAAGGCTTGTAATAGCCTATACCCTTTTCTTCTTCAAGCTTAACCAGGTAGCTTGGTGCAGTAACCTTTCTGCCGTTTATTGCTATAAAGCCATGTGTTATTAGCTGCCTAGCCTGCTTTATTGTTTTTGCAAGCCCTTTCTTAAATACAACTGTTTGTAAGCGCCTCTCAAGGAAAGCTTCTGGAGTTAATATTAGAAGGTCGTCGAGCGTCGCATCACTTTTCACTATACCATATCTAGCAAGCCTACCTATGATCTGTTTGCCCTTTTCCTCGCTTGCTGCACCTGAAAAAAGTTCTTTTACATTCTTTCTTATGCGCCTAAGTTCTGTTGAAGCCTTCCAAAGCTCTTTTAAATTTCTTAGACCATATTTTTCAACAAGCGCATGCTCCTCTTCAATTCTCTGCCTATCCCACATAAGTGTTGGTTTTTCGAATTTCTTCCTTAGCCTTCTTGGTGCACCCATTCAATCACTTTTTCTCCTTCTTTTCCTGTTGCTGCTCAGCCGCCTTCTTGGCCTGCTCAGCAGCCTTCTTTGTTACTCCCACAGTTGCGCCTGTTCTTCCTGTAGATCTAGTTCTCTGGCCACGCACCTTCTGTCCGTATTGGTGCCTAAAGCCACGCCATGTCTGGATCTTTATGTCATAATCGATATCCTGCCTTACCCTCACTGTCAGATCGCTTCCTATAAGGTGCATACTCTCTCCAGTCTCCCTATCCTTGCGCCTATTGAGAAGGTACTCAGGCAAGCCAAACTTTAACGGATTCTTCATTATAGCTTCAAGATTGCTTACCTTATCCTCTGGAAGCATGCCTATCCTTGCCGACTTATCAATGCCAAACTTCTCCTCTGCAACATTGGCTATAGCCTCGGCCATTGTGTTGCCAATGCCTTTTATCTGCATAAGTGCCTTTACAATTTTAAAATTACCATTAATGTCTCTACCTGCGATTCTCACTATGCTTGCTTCTTCCTTCTTCTCCTCTCTTTTTTGCTGCTTTGCCTCATTCGCTTGGGCTTTTCCATCACTCATTAGCTCACCAATCGCCAGGGCTGGGATTTTCAGAGACCTTTTGAACCCAGAAGGCTCAGAAGAGCCATACGCTTGCAGGTTTATCTCCAGGCGTACGCGTTACCGGATTCCGCCACCCTGGCATATTTAATTATTTGCCTGAAAACCTTTATAAATAGGTTTCAAGTTAATAAATTAATGAATAAAGTATTTAAAGATATACCTCACATGCATCAATGTCTTCGCTTTCTTGCAGAGCAAAAGAAATAAAAGAAATAAAAAGATAAGTAATACATAAATTTGTGAATTCTATGGTAGACGAGATAAAGCTTGAAAAACTTAAGAAGCTCAGAGAGATGGGCATAGAGCCGTATCCATACTTCTACGAGCAGACGCACCATGCAAAAGAGATAAAAGATAAATATGGCGAGTTAGAAGGTAAAGAGGTGAGCGTAGCTGGAAGAATAGTAAGAGAAAGGGAGATGGGCAAGCTTCACTTCTATGATCTTCTTGATTCTACAGATAAGATACAGATAATGGCAAGGGTTGGCGTTGCGAATGAAGCAACGATTAAGCTTATGCCGCTTCTTGATATAGGAGATATTATTGGAGTAAAAGGTATTGTTACAAAAACAAAGAAAGGAGAGATAAGCGTTGATGCAAAGGAAATTACCATATTGGCAAAGTCGCTCAGGACATTGCCGGAGAAGTTTCACGGATTAAAGGATATAGATATAAGGTATAGAAAGAGGTACCTTGACCTTATAGTAAACCCGAAGGTAAGGGATATATTTAGGACTAGGACAAGGATTATTGACTATATCCGGAACTTCCTTAACAAGAAAGGTTATATAGAAGTCGAAACACCGATCCTGCAGCCTGTTTATGGTGGGGCTCTTGCAAAGCCTTTCAAGACGCATCACAATTACCTTGATGTTGATATGTATCTAAGAATATCTGATGAGCTTTACCTAAAGCGACTTATAATAGGTGGCCTAGAGAAGGTATATGAATTCTCAAGAGATTTTAGAAACGAGGATGTAGATGCTGAACATAACCCTGAATTTACTCTTCTAGAATTTTATGAAGCGTATGGAGATTATAATACCTATATGAAGCTTACAGAAGAGCTGTTGAGCGGCTTAGCTAAAGAACTTTATGGCAGATATGAAATAGATTACCAAGGAAAGAAGTTGAATTTTAAGCCACCGTTCAAAAAGGTTTATTTTGTTGACGAAATAAAAAAGAAGTCAGGCATAGATGTAAGCACCATTACTGATGAAAATGCCAAGGAGATAATTAAGAAGGAAGAGCTTAAAACACCTGTGCAAAACGCATACCATGTTGCAGATGCATTGTTTGACAAGTATATAAAACCAGATATAAAAGATCCAACGTTTGTCTTAGACTACCCAGCATATATGTGCCCGTTAACAAAGGATAAGAGGGGTAACAAATTGTTAAGCGAGAGGTTTGAGCTGTTTATAGATGGCAAAGAGCTTGCAAATTCTTACTCTGAGCTTACAGACCCTATAGAGCAGAGAAGGAAGTTTGAAGAGCAAGATGCTGAGAGAAGAAAAGGGGACCCGGAGGCACCCCCAAGCGATGAAGACTTCTTAGAAGCGATAGAATATGGCATGCCGCCAACAGCAGGCATTGGAATAGGAATAGACAGGCTTGTCATGATCTTTACCGATACGCCTTCAATAAAAGAGGTAATACTCTTTCCTACAGTCAAGCCAAACGAAACAAAATAGCATAAAAAGGCGGGCCCGAGGGGATTTGAACCCCTGACTTGCTGGTTAAAAGCCAGCCACTCTGGCCAAGCTGAGTTACGGGCCCTCAAAAAATAAATACAGTTAAAGTTTAATAAGTTTATATAAGTTGAAGGTATAATAAAATTACGATTATATGGATTTCTGGAGCTATTTTAAGAGCATAAGCGCAGGAGAGAAATTTTCTGATGAAAAGATTACATTAGGCAGTGTAAAATCAACTTACCTGCCAAGCGAGAGGGTAAACACTTCTATCGCATTGATCTCTGATTTTTTAAAAGAGATAAAGATCGGAAATATAATATTTGAAAAAAATAATTTTAACACCAGATACATTTATGCATATAACTTAACATACGATGTGCTTGCCTCAATTTATAGCGTTAGCAAAGAATCCGGTGTATTTTTCAGGGCAGCATTGCCATTAAATAAAGAAGAGGCTAGGGTTATAAAGAAGCTATACAGTAGACTAAAAGAGAGAAATACAGAAATTAGAATTATAGGCATGCAGAATAAGCAAGCCAATGCAAAAGAGTTTGTCAAATCGCTTCTCTTTTTAGAAAAGCTCGGCAAAAGCTCACTTGTCGAAGTAGACTTGTTTGGAAATGAAGTAAGGCATATTGCGATAGATTTGAAGACAGGGTTATCTTACAATGTATTAATTAAAAATATTATTTACAAGCCTGGTGATCTTCTCAACAATTTAAGCTTTGATGAATTTTCAAAAAACGTTTCGAGACTTAAACTCATGTAGCTTCTCGTAAACAGGCCCAGAACTTGTAAGCGTGCTTTTTATAAGATAAAAAGAGCTTACATCAAAGGAGCCAAATTGGTAATCCTTGTATTTGTTAATGAACTCAATGAGCCTTTCCCTATTTGCATATTTTACTCTTGCTATTGTTACGTGTGGCACATATTTTTCCTTCTCATAAGAGATCTTTTCAGCATCGAGCAAGCTTGAAAGCTTGCTATATAGCTGTGAAACTTCAGAAGCGCCTTCCTTGAGCGATACGAAAATTACTCTAATGAACTTTGGGCTAAACGTGTTTATTCCATATAAATTAACTTTAAACGTGGACCAACTTAGCTCTTCTAGTGCTTTTTTGATTTTTTCGGCTTCTGTTTCGGACTTTTCGCCAAAAAAGTGAACTGTTATGTGGAGTGCTTCTTCTTTTACAAGTGTAATACCTGGTGCTGCTATCTCTTTGCTCTTTTCAATAATGCGCTTTTTAATATCATCAGGCAATTCTATTGCGGTAAAGAGTCTCATTGCATCTATATGAGAGTCTATTTATTTATTTTTTGCTAATATAGGTAGCAAATAGTGGTAAGATGGTAAGCATAAATGAATTTTTGCAAATCGAAATAAGGATAGGTAGAATAATTGATGCAGAACCCCACGAGAAAGCAAAAAAACCAATGTACAAGCTAGAGGTAGACCTTGGTGAGCTAGGTACAAGGCAGATAATTGCGGGGATTGCTTCTAAATATAGAAAAGATGATCTTATAGGCAAGTTAATTACTGTGGTGACAAATCTTGACCCAAAAGATATTGCTGGTGAAAAATCCAATGGCATGCTTCTTGCCGCAGAAGATGGTGAAGGAAACCTTGCACTGCTCGTGCCTGACAAAGAGATAAAAGAGGGAAGCATAGTTCATTAGTGTTAACATGGTGGTAGTAGGAATAACGGGCATGCCGGGCTCAGGAAAAAGCTTAGCTGCCCAGTATCTTGTTAGAAAAGGATTCGAAAAAGTTGAGATGGGAGATGTTGTAAGAGAGGAGATGAGGAGAAAAAAGATAAGGATAACAAATAGAAGCATAAGGGAGTTTTCGCTACTACTTAGAAAAAAATTTGGAAATGACGTTGTTGCAAAACTTGCATTAAGAGAGCTTAGAAAAAAGAAGGGAAATATAGTAATTGTCGGGCTAAGAGGAGTAGGAGAGATTAAATATTTCAGAAAAAGATTGAAGCATTTCTATGTTATCGCACTAGTCGCACCAAAGCTGCTTAGGTATAAAAGACTCAGGGCAAGGGGAAGAGAAGATGACCCAAAGAATATGAAAGAATTTGAATTTAGAGAGGCGAAAGAGAAAAGATACGGCATTGAAGGTGCAATAAGAAATGCAGATTTTGTTGTTTCTAATACAACAAGTATTAAGCAGCTAAAGAGTGATCTAGATTTCTTGCTTGATTATATTATGACAAATGAAAAGAAAAGAAAAATGAAAAAAGGCATCAATGAATAATAATTTAATAATTTGTCTTATTAATATAAATTGATAAACATGATTAGAGGTTCAACCATATTTGGTGCTTTTGTTGCTATTATGCTCTTTATTTCGATTTCGAATGCTATGTATCTTGATGTTTTAAGCCCTGTGAGTGGAAGACTATATAATAATGGTAGCATATACCTTGGAAAGGTTGGCCCGGGAGAAAGCTTCTATGTGCTTGCATCACCAACAACAACAAACGCAACAGGCTTCCTTGTTAACATCGGGTGGGACACACTAGAAGCTGTTAAGTTACCGCAGGGATGGTCTTCACAGTCTTCACCGCTTTATGAAAACCCGATGAAAATGAAGATAACAGTAGCACCAAATGCACCTAATGGAACCTACGAGGTAGTTTTAAGAGCAGTAAATGTAGGAAATTATTCAAGACTTGGAAACCTCACATTCTATGCATATATTAATGTAACAACAAATGTTTTCGAATTGAATGTAACACCAAAAAAGGTTGAGACAGGCATAGGTCAGCCTGTTAATCTTGTTGTTAAAATAAACAATACAGGCATATCTGATGATCCTTTTATTATAAGTGCATATGGTTTGCCGGCGTGGAATATCTCTGACACTGTTATAGCACTTCACGGCAAAACAAGCAGCTTTGTTTACCCTGTATTTGTAAATGAGCCTGGCGTATACAAATTTAACCTAAGTGTTAGCTCAGCAACAAGCCCACTTATAAATAAGGATTACCGCATAGAACTAATTGGAAAGGCTAGCCTAAAAAGTGACTATAGCTCAATAAGCCAAGGGGTTATACTTTCTCCGATAATATATGAGCCTGTTTATGCAACTATACTCTTCCTTGACTATATCTACAACACTTTTGTAAAGTGAAAAAATGCCCAGCAAAAAAAGAAAGAGCAAAGCAAAAAAGATACTCCCAATAAAAGCAAAAAGTGTATTAGATATTATTAGAGGGGCGTGCAGTTTTGATACATATTCAAAAGATCTCCTTGCTTTTAAGAAAGGAGATAAAAACTTCCTATACCTTCTTGGTGAGGAACTAGATGATACTGTAATAGCATATTATGTAAATACAGATGAGATCGGCGAGTTTGCAATCTACTCTGCGACAACGGAAGGCGAACAGCTAAACTTTTCAAGCGAATACAAAGAACAGTTCAACGCACATTATATAAATATACTTCCTTTAGAGTCGTTTCCATTTGAAGAAAGAAAGGGCGAAGGGCCGATTATAATAAAGATTGAACGTTATGAAAGCCTGGTAAAGAGCCTGGTAAAGAAGGCTGTTGAAAAAGAAGAGATAGAAAAGGCATATATATTTGAAAAGGGGAACAAATACTATATAGGTGTTTTTGACCTACTAGAAGAGCTGGCAGATAATAAAAAGACCTTTTATTATGCTGAGCTGAAAGGCTATAGTGAGAGTAGCTTCATAAGATATAATTACTCAAGCGATAAGATAGAGTTTACAAAGGATTTTGGTGAGCATTCATACCTTTATATCAAGCTTATAAATCTCGCTGAGCCTTTCCCTTTCTTTAAAGAATAGATTTAAATAAGGTTTATGGAAAAGATTATTCATGCCCGAATAGCTCAGTGGTAGAGCGACTGGCTGTTAACCAGTAGGTCGCAGGTTCGATCCCTGCTTCGGGCGCATAGATAAGAGGTTCAACTCCTTTTGCCATAGATTTATGAATGGGCTAAAGCACAAGGTGTTGTTCAACACCTGTTGCAGAGAAATTTTATATATCTAAAAATAAAATAGAATATTTATGGAGAAATTAAAAGAGGCAAGTAAAGTAGTGACAGTGGTTGAGATTATCCAGCCCGCGCGCATTTCTGATCTTTCTGCAGGCTTCCAGAAGGCGGTGATAATACTAGATAACGGCAAAAGTATTGAAGTTGATAGCGACTACATCTCTTTTTTCTTCTACAAAAAGCTGGTAAATCATACTATAGTAGAAGTGCATAAAGATATTGAAGTGAAATTTGCTACAAGAGGGCTCTCTTATTTATTCAATAATTTCGACTCAGAGATTGGAATGTATCTGGAAAAAGGCAAAAAATATTATATTGAAAAAGTCGATTGGGCAGAGGTCGAAGGCCCTGGTGCAAAAAGGCAGGCAGTGCATGTGCTTTTTAAGGAATATGAATCAGAAGAACATAAGAACGTTGATTTCTATTTGCTATTTAAGCAGGGCGAGGAGGCATATGCAAGAAGGGCCTTTAACTTCTTTAGCTTAAGGATTGCAGACCCTTCAAGACTCCAGATAATTTCAAGCGAAAATGTTTCATCTATTGTTGAGACTGAAGATTTGAACAATGTTTTTATGTACATAGATCCTGCAGACGTTAGAATTAAGGCAAGAAAGATCTATAAGCTTACAGATGTTGGCCTAAGTGGCAATACTGTATTTATAAGGTATAAGGATATGGAAGGAAATGATTTCATATACCGCATTGAAGGCTATAGTGAAGGTGCACAGGATGCAAGCAGAAGCGCAAATAGTATATACAATTATTTTAAGAGGAACTTAGATGATGGTTACAGCTTTTTCGTTTCTGCAATTGATATACTTAATAACGAGCTTGACTATATGATTGCAGATCCGCATGGAGAAAAATACCCTAGATTATTCAGGTTTTCAAAAGATTACGAGAGCCTGCAACTTATTGGTGATTATGCATGGAATAGGAGACACACAAGTGATTTTGCAGGCATTTCAACAAAATTCTTTCCACACAGGGTGCCATAACTTTTCAGCTGTGGCATATGCTATATGAACTGTGCAGGATTTCCAGCTAACTTTACTAATTCTGTGGCTTCTATGCCTTATTTCAAAGATTAATATTGATACCCGAATAGCTCAGCGCATTGAATAATTTGAATCTTTTAGTATTTTTCTAATGTATTCTGCACAAGCAATAATAACTTTCATTTCAATGTTATTGTGATGATGTGCAATGCATGCAAGGGAATTTAAGGAGATGAGTGTAGAAGAGGCTATGAAGGCCCTATCTTGCAGCAGTGAGGGGCTGACTAATGCTGAAGCCCAGAAAAGGCTTGAAACATACGGCATAAATGAGATACCAACAAAGAAGAAGAGCATGCCTCTACTTTTCATAGGCAAGTTTTACGGACCTATACCAATAATGCTGTGGCTTATAATAATTATTTCTTATGTGCTAGGCCACATTGTAGATTTTTATGTTGTGCTTGCGCTTCTTATTTTCAACGCTATCGTCTCTTTTGCAGAGGAATACAAGGCAGATTCATCAATAGAGCTTCTTAAGAAGAGGCTTGTTGTAAAGGCGAGAGTATTAAGGTCTGGCTCATGGCTCGAGATCGATGCAAAGTATATCGTTCCTGGCGATATAATACGCGTTAGGCTTGGCGATATGGTAGCTGCAGATGCAAAAGTAATAGAGGCAGAGGGGCCTGAGGTTGATGAGTCAGCGCTCACAGGGGAGTCGATGCCCGTTGCTAAATCAAAGTCTAGCATGATTTATGCTGGATCATCAATAACTCATGGTGAGGCAACATGCGTTGTTGTCGCTACAGGGGTAAATACATACTATGGCAAGACTGTAAAGCTCGTTGAGGAAGCAAGGCCCAAGTCTCACCTTGAAGAGACAATAATGTCTATTGTAAAATACCTTGTTGCAGCAGACATTGGTATAGTTGCAATAATGTTTATCTACGGAATTCTTGTAGTGCATTCTGCGATAGCAATACTGCTTCCATTCTCACTTGTTGTTATATTAGCATCAGTGCCTGTTGCATTGCCTGCAGCATTCACAGTTGCAATGGCTCTTGGAACAGAGAAGCTCGCAAACAAGCATGTGCTTATAACAAAGCTTGAGGCACTTGAGGAAACCTCTAATATGAATGTCCTTTGCCTTGACAAAACAGGGACAATAACAGAAAACAAAATATTTGTTGAGCAGGCAAGCTCGTTCATTGGTGATGAAAAGCAGCTCATAAAGCTTGCAGCAGAGGCGTCAAGGGCAGAAGACAAGGACCCTATAGATATTGCCATGCTGGAGAAGGCAAAGTCTCTTGGTATTTCGCTTGGAAGGCAGATTAAATTTATACCGTTTGACCCTAATACAAAGAGGACTGAGGCACAGATAAAGGATGGTAAGGCAGAGTATTCAGTTGCTAAAGGTGCACCGCAGGTAATAGCGCAACTTTGTAAGCTCAGTGCACAAAAGCTGAAGGAAGTTGAAAAGGTGGTTGAAGGCTATTCATCTTCTGGCTTCAGGAGCATAGCAGTTGCGAAGGCTTCAAGAGGAAGATGGCAGTTTGCAGGGGTTATTGCTCTATCAGACAGGCTAAAGCCTGATGCGCCAAAGTTCATAAGAGAGATCATATCGCTAGGAATAAGGCCAAAGATGCTCACAGGTGACAATATAGCAGTTGCAAGACAGATTGCATCGGAGCTTGGTTTAAGCAAGGAAGTGGTAGATGCCTCATCATTTGACAGGCTTTCAGAAAGTGAGATGCCTAAGGTTGCTAGCACTGCCGATGTATTTGCAGGCATATACCCTTCAGACAAATACAGGATAGTTAAGGCTCTGCAGCAGCGTGGCTATATTGTTGGCATGACTGGCGATGGAATAAACGATGCGCCTGCAATAAAGCAGGCAGAAGTGGGCATAGCAGTTGAGAATGCCACAGACGTTGCAAAGGGCACTGCAGACCTTGTTCTTACAAAGAACGGCATAGATGTAATAGTTGAAGCGATAAAGGAGAGCAGGAGGATATTCGAAAGGATGCTCACATATACTATGGTGAAGATAGCTAGGGTGATACAAATAGTCGGCTTCATAGCTATAATTTATCTTGCCTTCGGCTTCTTACCAATACTCTCACTGCAGCTTATACTACTTATATTTACAAACGACCTGATAAACATCTCTATAGCGACAGACAATGTGGGTTATTCCAAGAGGCCTACTGAATGGAATGTGAAGTCAATAACATATGCATCATCAGTGTTCGGTGTGCTTCTGGTGCTTCAGGCACTTGTACTTTCATATATAAATGCAAGCATACTTCACCTGAGCATTGCTGAGTTCCAGACTGCAATATTCCTGATGTTTGTAATTACAGACAAGCTTGTGCTTTTCAACATAAGAACGAGAGATCTACCCACGTGGCGTGTTAGGCCCAGCAACGCGCTGATTTTTGCCGCATCAAGCGGCATAGTAGCGGGGCTACTGCTTTCCTACTATGGCATACTGATGGCGAGCATAAATGCGTATGCTGTGCTTTCAGTAGTGCTTCTTGCGCTTGCATTTTTCTTGATAACAGAATATATCAAGCCATCGATTTTCAAGAAGTTCGGCATATCTTAAGCTAATGCCTATTAAGCTTCTTCTCAATCTCGAGCAAGTATATTATAAACCTGCTATTACTGCCAAATTTTAAATAATTTTCACAAATTTTAGTAAAATCAGGGATTCCTGCTTAACCCAGTTGTAAAATTACTAGTAAAAGACTCAAAAATGCATTGTAAAAGAAACTAAGTTCCATAGGAATTTTCCTCCTCGGTGCATATCTAGAACTAACCCCTTTGCAAAGGATTTGATATCGTTGCATCTAATATATAAGTATAAAGAAAATAAATGCGACAAACGACCGCGCCGGCAGAACAGTACTAAACAGAATAATTAAATAAATTATGATATAAATTACTATATGTGATTGAAATGGCTAATAAAAAAGAAGTAAAAGATAAGATAATAATAACAATACCTATTACACCGGAACTTCATAGTGCGTTGATTATGGCAGCACTGAAGTATGGAACAAGTATATCACAAATCATCGAAAATACTCTTAGGAACGCAGAAGAATTTAAGGAAATATTTTTGCCAAAAGTCAGAGAATATAATGATGATAAAGCACCTGAGTTAACTGCAGCGTCTCCACATTCTTTAAAACACCTAAGAAGAGAAGAGCCAGAAAAGAAGAAGGTTTAGGTCGTCTGAGAGGAGGTCCTAGAAAAGTAGCTGCTTGTTTAACTTATCTGCGTTCTCTTTTTCAACCCTTGAATATGCTTGCTCAGATGTATTTACAAAAATCTTTGCTGCTTTTATTATATTCGGATATTTTTCTGAAAGCCGA